>Ga0074193_1003205_pt1 | contig 12301 bp, 6 predicted proteins | sample EPASupsiteHSE605_FD_64523 | JGI IMG/M metagenome (GOLD analysis project Ga0074193, IMG submission 64523) | Bioremediated contaminated groundwater from EPA Superfund site, New Mexico - Sample HSE6-05 | ecosystem: Environmental > Aquatic > Deep subsurface > Groundwater > Contaminated ... | reverse complement strand
AATTGACATTTTTCTTGTTAAAATGTTACTTTTCTCAAAGAAAAGGGGATAATTTTATATCGAAATAAGCGAATTTTTAAAATTCTTTTCCGGATTAATTTCGAATTAAAGAACCAAGGAAAGAACACTCACTGAATCTCATTTTAACAGCATCAATTCAGAAGAATTCATTTTGATTCATTGAAAATGGGTTTTCTCTTTGTTGACATTTATCTTCAAAATTAACTCATAATATAAAAACCTTTATGTAGTTGGATCTCAAATCAATCATCAATCAGATTTATACACAGATTATATTTTAAAACACATTAAAATGAACATAGATGTGTGCCTGAATTGGGTAATCTCTCTGATTAATTAGAGGACTCAGTATTTCAAGTTAACCTTTGCAATGAGAATTTGTTTCAGATAGTTGTTTTAATGACTTTTCAGGTCATTAAAAACATTCAAATTATTCTCAAATGAATCACATTGGGTGTATGAAAACAAGTCAATCCGAGATTCTGGCCCTCATTTTGAAGATAATAGAAATCACATCAAATGGCATTAATTGAATAACATTTCCAAAAACAATTGGAATATATAATTAGTTGTATAAATGTTTGTGCTTTTCAATCATTAATGTTCTTTACAAGAATGGTGAAACCAATACATGAATGAGTCTATATCAGCAGGGTGATTCTGCCAATTGGTTGATGAATTTCACAGTTGAAAAGGTTGATTACATCAACAATTACAGTAAAATGGAGTCTTTGATTAATTTAGAAAGTGTTCTATACAATCGTGAATTATCAATAGAATCGCTTGAATATGTGGATTCGAATTCAATTGCCTCTATTTTAGTTTTTTATCCCCAAATCCGGCCATTTTTTGTTGATAGGGCAATCCGAGTTTGCCAATTCTATTGTCAAAATCCAGAATACCGAAAGAATATACTTGAAAAATCGTTTTTAAGCTGTCCTCATTTGCTTTATTGTCTTTATAAAAGTTCAATTGTGACAATTGATGAGATTATTCCTGTATTGCAATCCCGACAGAAATTGAATTCAATATTCCATTTCCGAAATGAAATACCGGGTTTTTTAAAGGTTTTAAATCTTGATTCGTTGCCACATACTTATCAGTTACTCATTAATGATAAAAATCTTCCTTTAACAATCCAATATGGTTTTCATCCATCATCAATTGGATACTGCCTTAAATATGATGATATTAAGAAACTAAGAAGTATTTTTCAGAATCCAAGTTTTTCATCAGCAAAATTGATCGATTGGAGCAACTTTGAGTGGGCTCTCCAACCACAGAATCTTGATCTGGTATCCGTAAGTTGTTATTTCGGATCAGTGAATTGCTTTAAATTTCTTCTTATGAATGGTTGTCGGGTTTTTTTTCACACTGCAGAGTACTCATATATAAGCAATCATGTTGATATAATACATTTATGCCATGGTTATTATGGATCAAAGGATTCTTTTATTCAATCAGCAACATTAGGATATCATATTGATCTAATTCATCATCTTTTGGACAATGGTTATGATATTAATAATAAGGATTCTAAATCATATACTCCATTACACGTGGCTGTTGAATATAATCACTATGGATTGGTTAAACTATTAATTGAGAGAAATGCGAATATAAACATTGATGATCCCCATGGTTCTATTCTTCATGTGGCTTGTTTTAACAAAAATTATCTAATAGTTGAGTATTTAATTGAGAAAGGTGCACAGCTTGAAAAAGTTGATTCTTTCGGATATACCCCTATATGTTGCGCAGTGGAGAGGGGTTCGCTTGATATTGTAAAATTATTAGTATCAAAAGGAGCCGATTTTAAAGTTCTATTTCGAAATGGAAACAATTTGCTCCATCTAGCTTCTTCGTACCATCAATGTGATATATATGATTTTTTATTATCAATTGGTCTTCGTTTTAATATAAAAAATAGTGAGTTTTTTTTTGGTTTTCCAATAACACCCCTTTTCATATTCTGATTCGAACCGGATGTGATCTTTGTGTTAGAAAGTTGATTCAACTTGGGATGAATACTAAAACTAAAGGGTATAATAATCAATCTCCGATTACTATAGCAGCAATGTATTCAAGATATGGTGTATTTGTAGTATTATCTGAGAATGGATCGGATATTGATGAGAAAGGACAGTTTAATTCAATCATTTTGTATATTATGTACCCTTACACTATGCTGCAATAAATGGATGTGAAGAAATCATTACTTATTTGCTTGATCATAATGCTAATGTTAACTCTCGAAGTAGCTTTGTTTCGGTAAGAATATTTCTTATACACCACTTCATTTTGCTTGTTGTAAAGCACAAGTATCCATTGTTGATAAATTGATTCATGCTAATTCTGATATTAATGCTTTGACAAATGATGATATTTTTTGTTTTTTTTATATACTCCTCTACATTTAGCATGTACCAAAAATGAAATTGATATTGTTAAACTATTAGTGACCAATGGAGCTAGTGTGAATTCTCAAAACATTAAATTATTCATGTATTTATTGGAGAAACAGGATTACACATAGCCATATTTTATCGGTTTTATGAAATTGTTGAATATCTTATCAGGAACAATGGTGACATGAACATTAAAACACGACAGTTATAAACACTTTTTATTCTTGGACTGCTCTCCATCTGGCAGCACATAAGGGCGATTCAGAAATAGTTCAATTGCTTATTAACAATAGTGTTCAAATTAATCCAAAAACCAAGAGAAATATCTTTTTACATATGGTTGGACCCCATTACATCTATCTTCATATTATGGGTATCTGAATGTGCTTGAAATTCTTTTAAAAAATAATTCTGATGTGAATGCTAAAACCAATAAATCTTTTTTGTTAAAAACTTATACACTCCTTTGCATATGGCTTCAAAAAAAGGGCATTTGGATTGTGTTGTTGCACTCTTGAGAAATGGTGCTGATATTAATTTGTATACAAATAGGATATGCACTATTATCATTATTATACACCTATTCACTTTGCTTCTTTATACCATCACTCATTATTGGTAAAATTACTTCTTGAAAAAGGATCATTGGTGAATTGCTTTACAAATGACATTTAGAATTAAGAAACAATTTCACTCCTCTTCATTTTGCTGCGAAAAATGGATCACTTGAGAGTGTAAAGCTTCTTCTTGGTTTTGGGGCATTAATAAACGCAAATAAATCTAGAATTAGGAATTTATGATTTCAAAAACACCATTAAATATAGCAGAATTTCAAAAAAATGATGATGTTGCTTTGTTTTTAAGGCAAAATGGAGGGAGAATGGAATCCCCCTAATAATTCTAATTGAGACTTAAAAATACTTTTGGATCTTAATATAAAAACACATTTGGTTAATTTAACTATTTTCGATAATTAAAAATTAAATTAATTCGGATAAAAGAAGAAATTACATCATAAAAAAATTCCCATATTCCCTTTAAGCCACAAAAAAACATAATAGTTGACCATAACTCAATTATTCTCAAACTATAAACCCTCATATAATAATATTTTCACATGATTAAACCCTATATATTAAACATCACCATCAATAAATATTCATATTTTGATACATAATTACGACTCTTTTTTCGTTAGAAAAGCTAAAAAGCACGAATTCACAATTTTCTCTTGAACAAAAAATTCTTAATCTTAGGATTAATCCAAATTCATGCTCAATTATACATAATATAGAGGAGATGATTTCTTTTAGCAATATCTTTGGTGAAAATTGAGAATTTATGGTAATTGAAAATGGTAGGTCCATACCAGGGGATTAATTATATCGTGTTCTTATATTCTTTTTGTAATCTGGGGACTGTTGAATACATTGTTAATAACCAAGCCGATAATTAATCCAAAAAATTGGGTGTTGAGGTAATATTTTTTGACTTTCTTCTCCATTTTTGAATGCTGAATTGGCATCCTGTCAATAAAAAACACATGGTATTGATTAATAATTAACAGATAACAGGGCTTGAAGAAGATATATGAAAATTCACACTAATAAAAGAAATTGATTTTGAGTTGATTAATGCTTGATGATAATAATTCTTCAATTAGGATTTGATATAAAAGAATGCAATGAAATTGAGAAGCATTGATGTCGATCTATGATTTATATTTTTCAGAGATGATCCAGATCTACTGGTTGTTCAAACATAAATACTGTGAATTGATTTGATAATAAAAGGGGGATCGAATCAGTAACATGTTCTGATGAAGAATAAGTATTTCAAAAAAAAAGCAACAATAATGTGTTATTAGAGTAATGAAACAAATCAAATTTGAGAAAAGAATTCATGGTTTCTGTCCTTTATTTTGAAAATTATAGAAATTTTATTAAATGATATAATTTCATTCGTTTATCATCAAAAGTTATTGAGTTCACTTGAAATCGACTCAGAAGGAAAGGATTGAATCAGTGTTGAATCATGGGATTAAAGATATTGAAACAGAACATATTATCTCATCAAATCAAATAACCCTCTTTGAGATCAAATAGTGGTAAATAATGATCTACACGATGACAAAGAACTATTAATTACCATTTTAAATCCAAAGAGTATAAAGAAAAGTTTATTGTGCCAAAATACTCTTTACATGGATTTAAACTTTGGAGTAACTAGATGGTATTTAAAGCCTCTTTTATATATTAGGGTTATAAATATTGTTGTTTCTGCATGGATGATAATATTTTTGTTTGATTCATGCATCAATTTATCTGATTCAATGTGGGTTTATGCAACATCCAGGTTTCCTCTAATTTTATGTTCTTTAATAGCGATTTCGTTTTTGGGATTATTATTTTCGAATATTATTTTGTTTTTTAAAGTTTTTCCTGATCATTCACATATTGTGTTTTTGTCATCTGCAATTTTTTTCATATTATATATCATAATTATTCTTATAGTTGCTATTTTTCATGGAGGAATGAATGATTGTCATTATTATAGCAAAAAAATTTTGGAATTCATTTCAATGGAACCAGACAATGTTGTTGTAATCTTATTTCTTCAAAGTATTCGATCATCAAATCAAAATGATCTAAAAATAAGTATATTACAATATACGAAAAATAGAACTATATTATACAAAAGGCAATTAGTTTTATTATCTATTTTTTTTGTTGTATCATTTATTATTATTATCTATTCAATGATGTATGAAGGATCCTTCTCCCAATTATTGGACGAAAGTGAAGATATTAGCAACCTGAAAGATTTAGAAAGAGAATAAATATGTTAAAATACATTTATATACTATTTTTTCTGGTCCGAGATTTGCTTTTTGGTATGGTAGTGAAGTCCAATACATTATCTTTTAATGGGCGAGATTTGTTTAATGTATGATGATCAAATATTTCATTAAATTGATCAAGCATGTCTTGTTTCTGGGACTTATTATGAGGAGCAAATATGTTTTGGCTAATAGTCGGATATTGTTTATCTAAATCATTGATATCAAAAACAGTGTCTTTAACATACTTTGTATCCAGAATTAGAATAGGACAAATTGGATAAATATGATTTTGATTCCAAAAAACAGACAGATTTGATAAATACGAGAAAGGTAGTTCATCTGATTCTGATTGGCGACTGGAAGAAGAGAAACCACCTCCAAAAGAAAGATCAATGTCATTTTCAAATCGTTTGACTTGTTTCCGAATTATTGGAATTTCGGCCTTCTGGTTTATGTCATGTTTCTTTGGCTTTGCTGGTGATTCATGAATATGATTTGTTTTTTGAGAATCCTTATTGGAATCAACTATTTCGGAATTCACTGGGATTGTTTTTGATGTTTCATTTGATGGCACAATTGTTTTAATCTGATCATCAATAGAATCTCTAGGTGATAATACGTTTGGAATACTGTTTTTTGTTGTTTGGACATTGGGTTGTTTGGGAGGAGCTAGTTTAGGGCTTTTCATTGAGTTTTTAACAGTGTCGTTTTCTTTATGTTTCTTTTTATTTCGAATATGGAGTTCTTTGTTCATATTTTTATTGGATATCTCAACTCTCTTTGGATTTTCAGGTGTTTTGGTTTTCTTTTGGGATGAGTACTCTGATTTGAGGTTTTTTGGTACAAAAGGCTGATTTTTAACAACCTTTTTCTGTTTTGCTTTTGTATGTAATGATAAGTCAATTTCAACTATAGGTACTAGGGTTTCTTTCAAATCAGCAGGAGGTGTTGTTTTCATATCAATGTTTTGAATTATTCTGGGTTTAGAGTATAAATCTTTTTCGGTGTGAATTTCTGTCGACACCTCACTTGATTGATCCATATTTGTTTTAGAAACTTTCATGATTTCATGATCAATGTTTAAGGAATCTCCTATTTTGGTATTTGTAGTATTATTTTCTTTCGAATCTATCCTATTCTCACTCAGGACTGGTGGCTTGACTTTAATACTTTGTTTATCAGAGCCAACATCATCCTTAATGATTTCAGGAGAATTTTTTAATTGAGGATTCGATTGTCTAATTTTAGGTTTATCATCTTTTTTCAAGGTAGCATATTGGAGTTTTTGTGAAATCTGATTTGCATTGGTCTTTTCATGCTGATTTAAATTTGTTATTTCAGTCTCGTTATCCTTTCGTTCTTCAGTCTGGTAATCCAGGTGTTCTTCTATCTTCTTAATGTTCTTTGGCTTCACTTTAATATTAGATGAAACAAAGCTGATTGTTTTTTTGTCATTAACCATCCCATCTTGGTTTTTTTGGGATATAGACTCATATTTGTGGTAAGTTCTTTTGGTATTTGTTGATTGTGAGGAAACAGGCCTACTAATAAAATCATTGTTTACCACTTCTTTTTTTTTCTTATTTTTTTCCAAGCTTTGCGGATCACAAAAACTAAGAGCATTCAAACACTCAGGGTCATCAAATAGAACTCTCATCGAGGGAGGAGGACATATAAATGCTTTTGTTATCATTGGTGGGGATTTTTTAGCAATTTTAGGGATCTTGGGAATCATATAGAGGGCATCTCTTGTTTCAAAATCACATGCCTTTTTTGCTTGATGCAGAGATGTGGATATCGAGTAGTTTCCATCATCACCAAAAACCAAGGCTTTCTCAGATATTTTGACATTAATGAGTGGTTTTGCTTCTTCAATAACAGTTTTAGGTCTTGATCGTAATGAAGAATAATCAAAACAATGTAAATGATTGATTTTTCTATTTCCAGAAACAATCATACTGAATGTTTCATTATCTTCTTCAATTGAAATATCAAACTTGGATTTAGACTTCTTTTCTTTCTTTAAGGGAATCGCTGTGCTGTGTGGGGCTGTAGCAAGGAAGATTTCTTCAACTTTCATCTGGTTTTTCTCTATAACTTGTTCAAGAGTCATCTTAGGCTTTTCAATAGGCTTTTCAATGATTTCATCACTATTGGAGTCTTCAATTATTTTCTTCTTTTTTTTAATCCTTTTTTGTCTTTTTTCCTCCTCAAAATCCTTAAGTATTTTTGCAATACTATCATTCGCTTCAGAAAGACATTGAATATCGGAGTGGGAATCATCAACAATCTCTTCTTGAACAATTCTTGTGTCTTGAATATCCTCTTCTTCTTTATATATTTCGATTACATTATTTTCCCGTTCAATTGGAATTGGGACTTTATGAACATGCTCACCAAAAGATAGATATGCAATGAGAGATCCATTATGATCAGAGAATATTGATGATGTGAGTGCACATTCATCTGTAATTTGAACTTTGGTGAGAATATCACCAGTTTTCTGATCCAATGCAATTATTGTTCCATCAATCATAGAAATGAGTATGCAATCTTGTGAATCAATACAATAAATAGTTGTAAATTCTTCAATATCAAGAAAAAAACTGTTCAATAGATTAAAATTCGAATTATTCTCCTCTGAAGAATCCTCTATTGAGAAAACTAAAAGTTCTGAACTATTAGTACCAGCAAAAAGCAATAAATATTTCGAAGAAACATCAATTGTTGTTATAATCTGGTTCCCCGATGTTAAAGCTCTTCCTGTTGGCTTAAAAGAATGCGAAGAAAAACTATACACCCAAATTGTATTTTTTGAAGCCAGAAACAACATCCGATTTGAATGTAAAAAGCATATGTCTGTTGTTTCCTTTTTCCCGATTTTCTGATCAACAACACAAGTGTAGCATTTCGAACACCAAATATATACAGATCCAGATCGAGAATAGCCAATTATGTACTCATGATCATCATCTGTTAAACACTTCATCGAATCACAATACTGGTGATTCGGGTTAAAAACTCCTTTGACCATTGTTAAATGATTGATAGAATCATCAATGGATGCATCATCTTTCATAATTGTTTGTCTCGTTTTTTGATTATAGCACTTTAATCCTCCATTTAACAACCCAAAAAAAATTTGATTACCACTACAATTCATAGAAATGACTTCACTTACAGGTGTTCTCATATTCTCACCGACACTAATAATATCCAAATCAAGAGTTTCACTTATCCCGTCTTCTGAATATGTTATTATAATATTCCTTTCACATGAACATATTAAACAATCCATTTCCTTACTAAAACATAGTGTTTTTATAGGAAAAATTGTTTTCAAATAATCTTGAGATATGGTTCCCAGCATGATAATGGTAATGATTTCGTTAAAAGATGTTATACAATAATGTCCTTTAGAACCATCAATCATCGGAACAACCCTAATAGAGTATTTAACAACATTCTCGTAATTCATATCTCGTTTTTCACATAGGTGCAAAGCACATTGTGGTTCACTATCTCCAATTAGGAAGTGTTTCATAATTCTATCAGATCCAACAGTTATTATTGACCTATTAAATATACAAAATGATAAAAATCCCGCTGGTGCAGCACAAATAACACTATATAACTTACATGCAGATAAATGTATACTCCAAATCTTCAAATAACCATCCAAACCTGATGTTATAACTACAGATGATTCAGGGAATACATCCACTTGGCATAACTTGTACTGATCATGCAAATTTGGTAAGCGAAACAAAAACTCACCACTATTTAAGTCCCATACATAGAGTGTCATATCGGCTGTTCCATATATAAATTTATGGCGAAAATCATGTGATAAAGATGTAACCCAGTCTTCTGTAGATTTAATTTCAAACACCAAGTCCCAATGAGCGTCAAAGCCACTTACTAAATGCTGTGTTTCAAGATGAAAACACTTAATCCACCCATTTGTTCCAGATAAATATAAATTATTCAATTCTCTCACCCATCTTAACGCTATTACAGCCATTTTTGCATCGAAACTGATCTGTTTAATCTGGTTCATCCCTTCATCATAGGCTACAATATTCCTTTGTTCAAAAACCAGAAAAAACAACTTCTTATAACGATAATCATTAGTTTCTACACACAAACTACCACCAAATGCATTTGTTCTATAGAAATTTAGGTTTTTAACGTTAACCCTATTATCGATACCATCCAAACTTAATGTGGCACCATCATAGCATAAAAGCAATGGATTCTCGCGAATCAAGCACGCATCCCACATTTTAATTGGGTATTTATATGCTTTTTCATATAGTTTGTGGAAATATGTTCTCATTAAAAAAAAACAGATGAATCATAAATCGAACCTGTGGATTCCAACAGCTATTGCTTTTTCTGTTGAGCATTTTTACTAAATGGGTTGTGGACCATCAGGACCAGAAGAACAGCCAGTGAGACCTACTCCATCTAGGACAGGTTGGCAAACAGCAATTAGCTCGACAGCAGTTGTTTTTTCTTCAACTGACTCGAAAGTTGCCGACATTAAAGTTATGTTACTTGGCTCGAGTTCTACGGGCAAAACAACAATTCTTAATCAATTAAAATTGATATATTGCAATGGTATTAGTGAAACTTATCGCAGATCACTCTCAGTTCAGATTAGAAAGTCTGTAGTTTTTGACATGAAGTGTATTATTGCTCATATGGAACGTTTGAATATTTCATTGGAGGATTCCTATCAAGTACATATTGATGAAATTAAAGATTTTGTTCCCAACGATAATCAGATTCCAAAAGGTGTTCTGAATTCATTTAAAATCCTTTGGGAAAATCCTAATGTCAAAAAAGCCGCAAATATCTGTAACTCTCTATCAAACCAGGATAATATTGATTACTTTTTCGGAAAGGTTAATGAAATATCTGATCGAGGGTTTATTCCTAATGATGATGATTTGCTTCGTTTATATTTGCACACAAAAGAATCTCAGCAATATTATTTTACTATGAATGGTATTGGTTCAGTTATTGTTGATAACGGTGGGTCAAAAACAGATAGAACATCCTGGAGGGAGCAATTTAATGGAGTCAACTTTATGGTTTTTGTTGCATCTCTATCTGACTTTGATCAAGTTATTAATGCTGAAGATTCTACTGGTCGGGCACAAGATTCTCTAAATTTGTTTGCTAGCATTGCGTCACAATCTCCATTCGATCAAATACCAATTTTCCTAATTCTTAATAAGAAAGATATCTTTTCGAAGAAACTGAATGAAAAATTTGATCAATTTCTTCAGGTATATCCAGGGTTCTTGGGAACCCCAAGCCAGATTGATCAAGCTATTGATCATGTTAAGGGCGCGTTTTTACGTCAACTCGATACAGATAGGGATGAAAAGGCATGGGTAGAAGTTTTTGTCACATGTGGCCTTGAAAATCAAAATGCAAAAGATCTTCTTCAAAAAGTTGGAAGGAAAATCATCGATAATGCTAGTGTTGCAAAGAAATCATTAATACTCAGCCAAGAGAATATAAAAGAAGAAGAAGATTCATACTACTCTGAAGAAGATATTGTACCAATTGCTCCAGACATATCTAATAATGGTGTATCACAACAGAATGATATTGTTGATATAGCCGAAGAAGTCAAACCAATTGAAGAAGAGAAACCAGCAGAAGAAATCAAGCCAATTGAAGAAGAAAAACCAATTGAAGAAATCAAACCAGTTGAAGAAGAAAGACCAGCAGAAGAAGCCAAGCCAGTTGAAGAAGAAAAACCAGCCGAAGAAGTCAAACCAATCGAAGAAGAGAAACCAGCAGAAGAAATCAAACCAATTGTAGAAGAAAAACCAGCTGAAGAAGAGAAACCAATTGTAGAAGTCAAACCAATCGAAGAAGAGAAACCAGCCGAAGAAGTCAAACCAATCGAAGAAGAGAAAACAGCAGAAGAAATCAAGCCAATTGAAGAAGAGAAACCAGCCGAAGAAGCCAAACCAATTGAAGAAGAGAAACCAGCAGAAGAAATCAAACCAGTTGAAGAAGAGAAACCAGCCGAAGAAGCCAAACCAATCGAAGAAGAGAAACCAATTGAAGAAGTCAAACCAATTGAAGAAGAGAAACCAGCCGAAGAAGCCAAGCCAATTGAAGAAGAGAAACCAGCCGAAGAAGCCAAACCAATCGAAGAAGAGAAACCAGTCGAAGAAGTCAAACCAGTTGAAGAAGAGAAACCAGCCGAAGAAGTCAAACCAATCGAAGAAGAGAAACCAGCAGAAGAAATCAAGCCAATTGAAGAAGAAAAACCAGCCGAAGAAGCCAAACCAATCGAAGAAGAGATACCAGCTGAAGAAGCCAAACCAGTTGAAGAAGAGAAACCAGTTGAAGAAGAGAATATTTGAAGAAGTGCTTTTATTGTTGAGAAAAGGTAAAAAGTATCATGAGGATTAATTTTCGTCTTTGCTTTCTTTGTTGTTAACAAACTGAATGTTGTATCCTCCTTCTCCATTTTTATTGAGCTTAAAATTATCAGTACTCATTCCAAACATCCCCAAAAACTTGTTCCCTAGATCTTTTAGTGATCCAAGTGCTTCATTCTTTAGCCGTTCAGTCTCTTCTGCAGCTTTTTGCTCCAGTTCTTTGATTTCATTTCTATGAGTGGCATTAATTTCTGGGTCTTCTTCACAAGCATTTTTAATTTCTTTCAGAGCATCATTGAATTTGTTTAATTGTTTCAATGCAGCAACCTTTCTCAGTCTGACTTTAGGATATGGTTTCTGTAATTCAATAGCTTTATCACAATCAGAAACACATTCTTCAAATTCATTAAGTAAGAGGCAGCATGCTGCTCGATTGGCATATAGCTGTGATTGAATCATGGATTCACAACTTTCAGATTGGGATAAGTTAATGGCATCAGAATAAATCCTTTTTGCTTCGAAAAAGTCCTTCGATTGATAGTGTTGATTTCCTTCTTGTTTCAAGCGGAAAATTTCGCTTTCCATAAATTTGGCTGAACACTTTCCTGTTGGAGAGG
>Ga0074193_1003263_pt1 | contig 12305 bp, 10 predicted proteins | sample EPASupsiteHSE605_FD_64523 | JGI IMG/M metagenome (GOLD analysis project Ga0074193, IMG submission 64523) | Bioremediated contaminated groundwater from EPA Superfund site, New Mexico - Sample HSE6-05 | ecosystem: Environmental > Aquatic > Deep subsurface > Groundwater > Contaminated ... | reverse complement strand
TTTATATACTTTAAAGTAGTCCAGACCCAGTTTATGCAAATCGAAAAAGTTGGCTTTGGGGGAGTAGGTTCCGTAGAGCCATGCTCCTCCGTCGGAACGCCTGGGATTATCCTGGCTATAGCCGGAAAGCCCAATCAGCAGCATGAAAATGCTGACTGCAAAAAATAATAGATGTTTTTTCATAATGTTATTTTATTGGTTTAGCTTAATATCAAAATGGAGGAAGTAGTCTTTGGTATTTTGAGCGAAAGGGACTGAAAAAGATTGAAGAGATTGAGGAGATTGAAAAGGTACTTATCAATTTCATCAGTCTTTATTGAGGGGATTGAAATTCTGACTTCTAACTCCTGAATTCTTTTCATCCTTCACCTCCAAAAAGGTCTTCGACCATTTTTGGGGTGTCTCTTCTCTCTTCTAACTTCTTTTCACGTTTCACTCTTTCACGTTTCACGTAACTGGCGGGCTTCGGAGATTATTTTGTCCTGTACCGGGATTCATGATTATATTCATAGCACAATAGACGGTTAAGTTAATTTGAAGCCAAGGACTTATACAAAGATCGTGTTGAATGAACCGTAAACAAAGTGTTATTGGTTGTAAAATACAACTGTGAGTTGTTGTTTGTGCTCTTGAAGGATTATTCCTGAATTTGCAGGTCTGTTTCATGGCAATGGGGATATGTAAATGTTCCTGAAAGTTGATGCCACCTGCCTAAAATAAAAAGGCGTGTGACTTTTACTGTATTCAATTACGAGGTACTGGCATACCCACACAACAAATAAGTAAAGCACACGCCATGACGTGTGCGTTTTTACTTATTATTCTTGTTGTGTTAAAAAGTGCCAGTTTTCGTAATTAAAGAATAATAGCAAACGCTATCTTAAATATGTATAATCGTGTTGTTTATTGTTTCATGAATGTGTTTTGGTGATTACGGGTGTAAATGTAGCACTTTTTACGTAAAAAGGACTATTTCAATGGCAAATGTATAACATAAAGTTTCGAAAATCAAAAAATAGAGTTTACACAGTTTTTTGGACAGTACCCTCCGTAAGTTTGCGGATCAACTATTTAAAAGTACAAGTGACATCCGTAAGCTTGCGGATCAACTATTTAAAAGTACAAGTGACATCCGTAAGCTTGCGGATCAACTATTTAAAAGTACTAGTGCCATCCGTAAGTTTGCGGATCAACTATTTAAAAGTAGGAATGCCATCCATAAGTTTACGGATCAACTATTTGAAAGTACAAGTATCATCCGTAAGCTTGCGGATCAACTATTTGAAAGTAGGAATGGCATCCGTAAGTCTGCGGATCAATTATTTGAAAGTAGGAATGGCATCCGTAAGCTTTTTGAGAGATATATCCGATATAGGATCAGTTACAAACTTGTAATAATATGATATTGGGGTTGAAAAATTCGTTGAGGAATAGATGGTTGGGGTTGTAGTAGATGGGGATTCTTCTGTGTGCAAAAATTTTGACAAAAGAGTCAGTATCCTAGTTTATTAGGGGTAGGCACGAAAAGCGAATAAAATACTCCAAAATGCGAAGAGGCTGCCTTATGCGGGCAGCCTCTTCGCTTTGCAATTATAATCAATAATTAGCGTACGATTGTCATCTCTTTGATGAGGTTTTGCGCGTTGGCATATTTGTCGATAATAAACAATATGTAACGGATATCACATACAATCGTGCGCTGGAGTTCGGGTTCAAAGGCAACATCGCCACTCATGGCTTCCCAGTTTCCATCGAATGCTGCTCCAATTAGCTGTCCTTCGCCATTAATTACCGGGCTACCTGAGTTACCGCCGGTAATATCGTTGGTTGTTAAGAAACATACCGGAATATCTCCTTTTTCGTCAGCCCACTGACCGAAATCTTTTTTCTGGAAAAGTTCTTTCAGCTTTGCAGGTACAACAAACTCGTCGTTTTTCGGATCTTCTTTTTCCATTACGCCATATAAATGGGTAACATAATCATAATGAACTGCATCGGCAGGATAATAATCCAGTACCTGACCATAAGTCATACGCATGGTTGAGTTTGCATCGGGATAGAACTTCTTTTCGGGTTGCATTTCGCGAACAGCAGCTACAAATAAACGGGTAGCACGTCCCAGTTTCTCGCTGGCATCTTTCTGCTTGGTATTAAGCTGGATAAAAGTATTGTATAATCCCATTGTTACTGCCAGAATCTGATCTTTCTTGTATTTCTTGAGTGAAGGCTTTTTGATGAATTTATCAAATGCCTGTTGGCTTGCAAAAATGGATGTTTCAAAAGCTTCTTTTGCAAACTTGTCGAAATCGCCTTTATACTTGGTATTGATCTCTTTAATAGCATCCGGCTGAAGCTCGGCAGGCATGTCTTTTACAAAGATTTTCAGGAAAGTAGCCAGTAATTTTTGTTCGGCAGGAGCATAGGTGTCTTTAAACGTTGCATCAGCAATGGCTTTAAAGGTTGCAAAATCACTTTCTTTGGTATCTTTCTTTTCCAACAAAACCTGCATTCCTGACATATTGATTTGCAGCGGCATCAGTAAGGTTTTACAGCTCATCACTCCACCCTGGAAGAACCACATCATCTGACTGGCTTTCCCTTCGGAGATCAGCTTATTCGCATCGGCCAGATCCTGTAAAACAGTTCCGTATTTTTCCTTACGTCCTGCATCGGCAGCAATCCAAAGAGCCAGTTGATCTTCCAGTGCTTTTTTCTTGTCATATACTTTCAAACGTTTCAACCCACGGCTTTCACCGATTTTGTTTTTCCAAACGTTTGCAAGCTGAGCATACGCTGATGCATACTTGATGTTTACAGCATTGTCGGCATCCATAAATTCTTTCATAGCCGGAAGCATGGTGTTTCCAACATTGATGATCGCCGGATTGGTTTGGTCAAGTGTTTGCTGAACACCCCATGAAGTCATATAACGATCGGTAGAACCCGGATAACCCCAAATCATCGCATAATCATTTTTCTTAACGCCTTTGGCAGATATTGGCAGGAAATGTTTCGGTTTGTAAGGAATATTATCTTTTGAGAATTTGGCAGGCTTGCCATCCTTCGACATATAAACGCGGAACATGCTGAAGTCGCCAGTATGACGTGGCCACATCCAGTTGTCAGTATCACCACCAAATTTTCCGATAGCTGATGGAGGTGCACCTACTAAACGAACATCTTCATACACCTCATATACAAACATATAATATTCGTTACCATTGAAGAAATTTTTAATTTCAACTTCATAACGATCTTTTTCAGACGCTTCTTTTTTCAGCTTTTCAATTTCCTTACGGATGGCAGCTTTACGTTCGGTTTCGGTTGCTCCTGCTTTTACACCTGAGAGTACCTTTGCCGTTACATCGTCCATACGAACGAGAAACGAAGCAGTAAGTCCTTCATTTGGAATTTCTTCTGACTTATTGTAAGCCCAGAAACCGTGAGTCAGGTAATCGTTTTCAACGGTACTGTGTTTCTGAATTGCTTCATAACCACAGTGGTGATTGGTGAGCAACAGACCTTCGGAAGAAATTACTTCGGCTGTACAAAAACCACCAAAGTCAACAATTGCATCTTTCAGGCTGGAGTGATTGATACTGTAGAGCTCTTCTGCCGTGAGTTTCAGACCCATTTTCTGCATATCAACATAGTTGAGACGTTCTACAAACATCGGGAGCCACATCCCTTCATCAGGCGGATTGTACGCCTTGAGCATTCCCCCGTTCAGGAGAAAAAATACCGAAATAACGGCAGTAAAAAAATACTTTCTCATCATCATTTTGAAATTTAAATAATTGGGTATTGTTTAGAATACAAAAATAAACAAACGAGTTTAGTTTAGGTTGATTCAAGGGCAGATACTCGATGTAATCAAATCATTACAGGATATACGGGGATATCTGCAAGACAAAAGCACAGGAAAAAAGACAACACGGGTTCTTTTCAGCCTTACCGGTTAAGATTGATGGGATTGAAAAAGATTGAAGAGATTGAAAAAGATTGAAGAGATTGATTTTCTGAATTGTCAAATTCTGACTTCTAACTCCTGACTTCTCTTCACGTTTCATCTTTAAGAGAGTTTTTGATCGCTTTTTGTTACTTTTTTCCTATTCAACCCCCAAAAGGGTCTTCGACTTCTTTCGGGGTTAACCTTTTACTTTCACTTCAACCGCCAAAAGGGTCTTCGACCGCTTTTGGGGTTGTTTTTTTACCCTATATGTTTTTCGGCATGATATGACGAGCGTACCAAAGGTGCACTTTCTACAAACTGGAATTTCTTTTCCAATCCAACTGTTTTGTAGTGGGCAAAAGTGTCGGGATGCACATATTCAACAACCGGAAGATGTGTTTTGGTGGGTTGCAGATATTGCCCGAGTGTAAGTATACGAACCCCTGCACTACGTAAGTCGTCCATGGTTTGAAGTATCTCTGCTTCGGTTTCACCTAAACCCAGCATCAATCCCGACTTTGCAGGAACTCCACTGGCAGCAATATGCTTCAGTACTTCCAGGCTGCGACGATATTGTGCGGCACTACGTACCTGAGGTGTCAGACGTTCAACTGTTTCCAGATTGTGTGAAATCACATCCGGACGGGCATCACAAACGGTTTGTACATGATCCATATTTCCACCAAAGTCAGGGATCAATACCTCAATGGTTGTATTCGGGTTTAATTCTTTAATTTTCAGAATAGTCTCTGCCCAGTGTGATGCACCACCATCGGGAAGGTCGTCACGATCAACAGAAGTGATAACGCAATGTTTAAGCTTCATCTTCTGAATGGATTCTGCAACACGAAAGGGTTCTTCAGGAACAACAGGCAAAGGTTTTCCTGTTTTTGTGGCACAAAACTTACACGATCGGGTACATATTTCTCCTAAAATCATAAATGTTGCGGTGCCAGCACTCCAGCATTCGCCCATATTCGGACATTTACCACTGGTGCAAATGGTGTGCAAATGGTTCTTTTCAACAATCTCTTTAACAGCAGTGAAATTTCCGCCTTTTGGCAATTGAATTTTTAACCAATCGGGTTTACGATGTGATGATTTTTGCTCCACTTTCCTTTTTTGTGGCAAAATTAACCCTATTTTTTGGAAGCGGCAACCTCAGAAAACAGTCCCAGCTTATAAATACTAAATAGTTTCATATTAGTATAGCCTAATTTCAAGATATATCGAATAAATGATTTTTTCAAGATAAAAAAGAATTGGAATAAAGGCAGTATACCTGATTTTTTTAATTTGTAATAGCTTTTCAATAATGCAATTTCTTCTGTGAAATCTTTCTGAAAATCAGTTATTGACAATACAGAATAGAGATTTTGAATTCCCCGTTCTGTTTTGCGTAAAAACTCACTATTTGTTTCCATATCACCATTCAAAATCGGATTTTCGAGATGTGAAACGGATATATTTTGTTCTCGGAGCTGGTATCCAAAGAGCGTGTCTTCATGGCCATAACCACTTAGCCGTTCATCAAACTTCACGTGTTGAAACAAATCTTTTTGAATCACAAAATTATTGGTCATAAACGACTTATTGGGGTTCTGATTTCTGACTATAGCCTGTTTACTTTCCATCTCACGGCCATACTTCCAGCGAAGCCGGCAATTCCGGGGTGGTTTTTTGTTCGGAAAAATTCTCCCACCACACACTACCGACGTTTTATGTAAAGATAGAAAATCGATATAGTTTTTCAGAAAATCTGCTGATGGAATCAATCCGTCACAGTCGAGAAAAAGTAAATACTCATACAGAGCATACTCTGGAAAAAGATTACGGATTCTGGCTCTGCCTATATTTTGTTCAAGTTCAACCCAACAGGCAAGAGAATGACATTCTGCACGGTTTTTTTGCCGGATAATTTCGTCCGAAGCATCATCAATACACACAATTTCAACAGGAGTATCCTGCTCTTTTAGTTGCTGCTGAAGTTGCCGTAAAAGGGGAAGCATCTCCACATTATAAACCGGAATACATACAGATATCATAAAGCAAATGTAGGAATTTTCGGGAGCTAATCACCGAGAAAATCATTCACCAGCATCAAAAAATCATCTGGCTGATCGACCTGTACCCAATGTCCGGCTTGTGGAATGGTTTTGATTTCGGCAAAAGGAAATTTTTGAAATATCAGTGGAAAATCAGCATCCGTAACATAATCTGATTTCCCTCCACGGATAAAAAGTGCAGGATTCATAAAGGTTGTATGACCTTCAATGGCATCAAAAACATAGTCGATATTTTCTAAAATAGAGGGCAAATTCATCCGCCAGCTGAGCGACTTTGTTTCCGTCCAGTGTAAATTTTTCATTATAAACTGACGAATACGATCATCGGGAATCGGCATTTTTAATGCATCCTCTACCTCTTTCCGCGACTTTAACTGTGTAAAATCAAGATGCATCATAGCATCCATCAGCTTGTTATGAAATTCGCGCAGATAGTAACGTTTAGGACTCATATCAACCACAATCAGTTTTTCCACAACTTCAGAGTTTTCAAGAGCCAGATTCATTGCCAGCTTACCGCCCATAGAGTGCCCTATCAATAAACATGATTCTATTTCGAGATCTTCCAACAGTTCTCGAACATCTTCTGTCATGGCATTATAATTAAACACCGAACTATGAGGCGACTGTCCATGATTACGTAAATCAGGAATAATAACCTGATATTTCTCGGAAAGAGCACGGGCATGTGTTACCCAGTTATCCGATATTCCATAAAGTCCGTGAAGAATTACAAGGGGCTTACCCTCTCCGTATGTCCGATAAAAAAGTTTCATTTTCTGAATAGATTTATTCCCGGTCAGAAAGCTCTCCGCAATTTCAATCTCTAGTTTTTACTCCCTTTGCTGATCCAGAGTGAAGGATTCAGGATTTTATTTCCCTTCCATACCTGAAATTGAAGTTCGGTTTTATTTTCATCAGTATCAGTGGCTACGGTTCCTATCGTCTGTTTTGTACTCACTTTCTGATCTTTCCTAACAGACACAGATGCGAGGTTGGTGTAAACGGTAAGATAGTCGCCATGACGGATAATTACCGCTTTAAAACCATTGGGAGCGGTAAATGTTGCCGTAACTTCTCCATCAAACACAGCCCTTACAGCTGCCCCCTGATGTGTTAAAATACTTACTCCGTTATTATTGATTATAACACCTTTAAACAAAGGATGTTCATGCGGTCCAAATCCTGAGGAAATCATTCCGCGTTCACAAGGCCAGGGTAAACGACCCATGTTTCCGGCAAAGCTTTTGGTAAGCTTAATATCTTCAGGAGTCAATGATAAAGCATCCGGAGATAGCACAGGCTCTTTTACCGATTCGGGAGTTGTGGCTTTTGAAGAGGTAGTTCCCGTTGTTTTTTCAGGAGGAGTCGTTTTTTCGTTCGGTTTCGTTGTGGTCTGTTTTGTACTTGTGATCTCTTTTTTCTTACGTCTTTCTTCTTCCCTCTTTGCTTCTTCGCGTCTTACCTCTTCCCGTTTTGCTTTTTCCCTGCGTTTTACTTCTTCGCGGGCCTTACGCATCTCTTCTGCAATTATATTCTCTATCTGAGTTTGCAACTTACGGGATTCCTGTTGCTTACGTTGCAGGGTAGCACGAAGTTCTTTTTCGGTTTTTTGAAGCTTTGTTACCTCCTGTTTTTGCTCATCCTGCTCACGGGTAAGCTGACTTTTTTCTGATTCTGACGACCTTAATAAATTGGTTTTATCGGCTTTATGTCCCTCCAGTTCATTCTTTTTTCCGGTAAGCTCTGTTTGTTTATTTTGAATCAACTGAACCTGTTGCTTGCGATAAGCTGAGTATTGCTGAAGATATTTAATACGATGATATGCCTGATTTAGATTTTTGGATGCGAAAATATATATCATCCTGCTTTGAGGACTTCTGCTTCGGTAAGATGCTCGAATAATCCGCGCATATTCATCCTTCAGGGTTTTGATTTCTGCATTCAGAGAAAGAATTTCATTCTGAGTATTAATAATATCACCTTCCAACACATTCAGTTCATCATTAATATTCCGGATCAACTCTTCACGTTTGGAGATTTTATTTTTCAGAATAATAAGTTGCTGAAGTGACGTTTGTTTATTCTTTTTTGTGTCATTCAGTAACTTATTATAATACTGTATTTCCTGTTCGAGTTGCTTTTTGTTTTCCTGAAGCTTTTTTTTTGCATCCGACTGCGAAAACGAAGGAAATGAAAAGATTACCATAAGTCCTCCGACCAAAAATAGTTTGAGTATAGTAAGTGCAGATCGTTTCATCAGGTTTATTTTTAAAAAAGCAGTCAGTTCAAAGGTACATAATTTATCAGTTTATAAACACACGCTGATAGCTGGAAGGGATCTTAAACGGGAAATTTGTTTCTTCGTCAAGTGTTACTTTATTGTATTCCAGGTTGAGTTTAATCTCTTTTTCAGCATGTAAGCTTACGTTTATCTTTCCAGGGAAAAGCTGATTTCCAATTTGCTGATAATCCAGATATTCTGCCCGCATCTTTTTGTTTTCTTTCACTTCTTTCACCATAACATCCTTGATTTTAAATGTCTTAGAATCAAGTGTAAGTGTTTGAACCAGAATGCGCAACATATCATTTTGATTACGGATATATTTTTTGAGTTTGTGACGATTTACCGTACTCAATTTGCACTCATCCCCATTCATGGAGGCTTTGAATTTATCGGTTTCGTAATAGGAAAAATCGTTACCCGCTATAAAAGCCTGAAGCATATCAAAATCCACTGCATTATTTGCAAAACGATTGATGTAACTGAAATCAGTTGCCATCCAGTTTTCTTCCATCCGGTTCAGAAACCAGATAGAATCGTTCGTAATCAGTAATCGCGCACCTTCAATCGAAAATTTGGAGATACTAATCCAAATCAGGCTGTCTTTTAACAAGCGGATTTGCCCGCTGAAAGAAGTTTTCTCGCCATTATTGATGTAATTTGCAGAATATTTGATTATCAATCTATTAAAGCGAAACTGATTTTCTTTCATCTTTGAGAAGAGAAATGCACTGTTTGCTTCTTTCTGGATAGTGTCTGCTACCTGAGCCTGTGTTACAGGCTTTTGTTCTGCAACAGGCGTAAGTTGCTTTGTTGTTTTACATCCGGCAATAAAAAAGAGAGACGAAAGAAGAAACAGAGAGTATTTGAATATCAACTTATTCATACCATTTTTGGTCTTTAATTTTTTTCGGAAGCAGACCTGAGCCTTCCCCCAGTTCCTTTGCTTTTTTCCATTGGGTTACTGCGTTTTCACGTTCATTCAGAAAATAGAGAATATCACCGTAATGTTCCACAATTACGTCGTTGGTATTTCCACCCAATTCGAGTGCTTTTTCAATCAATGTGCGTGCTTCATTGTACTTTTTTTTCTGGAACAGAACCCAGGCCCAGGTATCAAGATAGGATGCATTATTTTTCACCAGCTCGTTTAGTTTTACCGACATTGTTTCCGCTTCATCCAGATTTTCTTTACGAAGGGAAAGATAGTATGCAAAATTGTTCAGGACATACACATTATTAGCATCCAGTTCTAATACCTTACGAAAGGCATTGTCTGCTTCAGCGTACTTATTAAGTTTGTGATAAAGATCTCCAAGATATATCCAAAATTGAATATCAAGTTCTTTATTGTCAGTAACCAGTTTCTGACCTTTCACAAATTGTACTAAAGCCTCATTCAACTTGTTCGACTGAAACAAAACAGTACCCTTTACCATATAAGGAAAGGGTTGTTCAGGAAAAAGTTCTATCGCTTTTGAGCTTTCTTTCATCATTGCTATCGTATCATTTTGATAGGAAAGGATCATCAGCAAAGCTTCCCAAACGGGAAAACGGCTACTATCAAGTTGGTTTACTGTTTCGAAAGCCTTGCGAGCTTCATCAAGTTTTTTATCACGATAAAGAAAATCACCCAATATAGACCAAGCTTTGGCATTTTGGGGATGTGTTTGAGTTAATACTTCGGCAAGTTCGAATGCTTCTGCTTTCATATCACTGTAAATCTCTGTTACGGTGTAGTATGTAAGTAAAATCTGAACTTTGGTATCAATATCAAGATTTGGATTTGCAAAACCGAGCTTTAACTCTTCAAATGCTTTCTTTTTATCACCAACCTGACGATAATACCCTGCCAACGAAACATGTATATAAGAATCATTCGGATTCACTTCTGCAATCTTCCTGTAATACTTCAAAGCTGAAGGATAGTCTTTTTTGGACATATACATTTCGGCAAGAATTGCCAGGTATTTTGTTTCGCGGGGAAAATTCTGTGAAAGTTTTTCAACCTCTGCAGCAGCTTTATCAAACTGATTGAGTGAAAGATATATTTTTTGCTTTTGTAAAGAAAGTTCTTCAAAGACTCCCATCTTTTTTTCAATTACATTGTAAACTCCGATGGCTTTTTCAAGTTTATTTTCCTGCAGATATGAATTTGCTAAATTTTCCTGTAAATCAAGATCATCTGTATTTTTAGCAGCAAGTTTCTCTAAAACTTCTGTTGCCTTTGAATATTGGCGACTGTTCCGGTAAATGTCAGCCATCAAAAACAGATACCAGCTATTATCCGGACTGAGGGTACAGGCTTTTTCTCCATAAAGTATTGCTTCTGTACTTTTTCCAACAATATTAAAAAGACGGGCCATTTCGTAGTAAGCGGCATCGTTTTGCGGGTCACGCTGAATTACCTGTGAAAAAAGATCGAGTGCATTGGAGACATTGCCAAGCATTTTTTCACGATTGGCATCAATAAACAATGCATCAATGGCTAGCTGCTGCGACTTGGGCCGTAACTCTTTTGCCTCTTTTTTTGTTGATTGCGAGTATTTTAGGGAATTTTCGGACGTTTTGCATGAGGCAAATACTATGCCGGAAAAAACCATTATAGCAACAACATGTATGAAGTTTTTCATAAGATAATTTTTGTGTTTCCGCGCTTCTACAATAACGTTATGCAACATGTATTTAAGAAACGAAAATCTGATTTATCGTTTCCCAAACACACATCTCACACATAATCACACATATATGCATTTACTAAATGCTATAACTGATGGTAGTATAGTCGCCAATGCTTAATTCGTTTATATCACCATTATATTCAACGTAGTTTCCTATCATTGAATTGTCGATGTTTGCATTTTTTAACTTAGAATTACTTTGAACAATTGAATTGGTAATAATGCTATGTTCAACCAAAGTTCCGGCTCCAATTGAAACATGAGGTCCTACAATTGAGTTATTCAGAATTGCACCCGGTCCTATAAAACAAGGAGATACTATAATTGAGCTATCAACTTTTGCATCCTCCGAAATTTGATTTTCACCCCCATTATGCAATTCCAGAATACGCTGATTGGTATAAACTGTCGCATTTTTATTTCCGCAATCCAACCATTCATCCACAGCACCCGTACTAAACCGGAATCCTTTATTCATCATGTTAAACAAAGCATCCGTCAACTGATATTCGTTTCCTTTTCTGATATCATTATCAATCAGATACTGAAGTTCATTCCGTAGGTTTTCACCATCTTTAAAGTAGTAAATTCCAATGATGGCCTGATTAGAAATAAACTCTTTTGGTTTTTCCACAAAGTTTGTAATCAAATTATTCTGATCTGTAACTACAACACCAAAAGCACTTGGATCGCTTACACGATGAATCCAGATTATTCCGTCTTTGGAAGCATCCAGTTCAAAATCGGCACTGAACAATGTATCCGCAAAAGCAACAGTTACAGGGCCTTTAAGAGAATTGGCAGCACATAGGATTGCATGAGCCGTTCCTTGTGGTTCATATTGGTAGTAAATAGATCCTTTTGCGCCCAAACGTTCCGCTATCTGAAGAAGTTCTTTTTCCACCTCTTCGCCAAACTCTCCAATGATGAATGCAATTTCATCCACATTACCACGGGTAATCTTTACAATGTCTTCGGCAAGACGTTCAACAATTGGTTTTCCGGCAATTGGAATTAATGGCTTGGGGATTGTTAGTGTGTGCGGGCGCATACGTTTGCCCATTCCCGCCATTGGTATAATGATCTTCATATCAGTATGTTTTAGTAGTCGGTTATTTGTTAATCTGTGAGTTATATTTTATTTTTTCCCGGTATGGCCAAATCCACCTGCACCACGTTCGGTTTCTTCGAGCCCGGTTACCTGATTCCATTCAACACGTGCATGCGCTGCCACAATCATTTGTGCTATGCGATCACCATCATGAATGGTAAATTCTGTATTGGAAAGATTTACCAGAATTACCTTTACTTCACCACGATAG
>Ga0074193_1003261_pt1 | contig 12313 bp, 13 predicted proteins | sample EPASupsiteHSE605_FD_64523 | JGI IMG/M metagenome (GOLD analysis project Ga0074193, IMG submission 64523) | Bioremediated contaminated groundwater from EPA Superfund site, New Mexico - Sample HSE6-05 | ecosystem: Environmental > Aquatic > Deep subsurface > Groundwater > Contaminated ... | reverse complement strand
CCAATTTATTTTCCCCTTTTACTCCTTTTTTTTCCCCTCTCCTCTTATCTCATACATATTATGAATATCCATCCCCATTTCCCCCTTCCCATATACCCCGCGCTTTTCCCTCTATACCAAGTATATAATACCATACTATACGCTTCGGTTCTCAACGTTTACTCTTGAAAATTTCACCGCTGTTAATTAAGGTACTTCGTAATATCAGATATACAAGTATCTTGCTTTTATAATATACTCTAGATCATTATGTGCCCGTAGAAAGACCATCTTAAAAGGGGTATTTTTTCTGTTTTCTTACTTAGATTTAATATTTCATACCCTAATAGATATCCAAATAAATACTATTTCTTTATTTTTCGCTAACTTTGTACTGGGGTTTGATATAACATTCTGTGTAATCAATAAACAATCACGCAGGCATTTAATCGTTATATCATTATATTGTGAAAACAAAAAAGAGGAGGGATAGTTATGAATCTTAAATTTTTGCATCGTCCAAAACCGCGGCAATTTAACTATAAACCACTGTATTACGACGAACATAAAGAAGAACTGGAAAAGCTTAAACGCAGATATAGTGATGATGAAAAAAATGACTATTCGAATCGGATTCATGAAGGATTCAGGCGAAAACGTGCTAACTCATTTGGAGTTGTATCTCCTACAAAAATATTACTCACCATTTTTGTTATCGTGATGGCTCTTTACATCATTTTCCACATTGTTGATAAAGTTGTAATTAAACTCCTTGGCTTTTAATTATGCCCGATATTATCAGACTACTCCCCGACTCCGTGGCAAACCAGATTGCTGCCGGTGAAGTTGTGCAACGTCCGGCATCTGCGGTTAAAGAGCTTCTCGAAAATGCTATTGATTCAGGAGCAAATTTTATTGAACTTCACGTTAAGGATGCCGGGAAAACACTTATCCAGGTGATTGACAATGGTTGCGGAATGTCTGTGACTGATGCTCGGAAAAGCTTTGAGCGTCACGCTACTTCGAAAATAAAAGACGCAAATGATCTTTATGCCATCCATACTTTTGGATTCAGAGGCGAAGCACTGGCTTCTATAGCTGCAATTGCACAGGTTGAGCTCAAATCCCGCAGAATTGAAGATGAGCTCGGTACTTCGATCCAGATTGAAGGAACAACAATTATTAATCAAGAAGCCTGTAGCTGCCCTGCGGGCACAAATATTCAGGTTAAAAATATTTACTTCAACGTACCTGCCCGTCGTAATTTTTTAAAGTCAGACCAAGTTGAATTCAACCATATTCTGGAAGAATTTTTACGTGTAGCCATTATCTATCCCGAGACAGGCTTCTTTTTTACGCACAACGGAAAGACAATTTTCAGAGTTGAAAAAGCGAATCTGAAACAAAGAATTGTGGCTTTATTTGGTTCTTCGTTTAATCAGAAATTGTTCCCTATCGAGCAAAAAATGGATAATCTGACCATTTACGGGTTTGTTGCAAAGCCCGAATTTGCCCGCAAAACACGTGGAGAGCAATACTTTTTTGTCAATCGGAGGTTTATGAAACATCCTTATTTGCATCATGCAATAGATGGAGCTTTTGAACAATTGGTTCCCGAAAAATCATTTCCGGTTTACTTTATAAACTTTGATGTTGACCCTGCAAGCATTGATGTAAACATACACCCTACAAAAACTGAAATCAAATTTCTGGATGAGAAACTGATTTATGCAGTATTGCGTTCAACCATTAAACAGGCTTTGGGAAAAAACAATCTCACACCTACTCTCGATTTTGAAGTTGAACAGAGTTTTGATCAACAACCACTATCACCAGGATACATTCCGAAACAACCAACCATCAGGATAAACCCTGACTACAACCCATTCCGACAAACACAGGAAGCTTCTTTCAGAAAATCAGAAAGACTTCAGGGATGGGAAAACTTTTTCGAAAAACCTCAACCGGAAAATCGTCAGGAATCTCTAAACTCAGAAATCTCAATACCTGAAAATAAATCATTTGAAAGTTTTTTTTCAGAGATCCCTGAACAGCTAAATCTCGATCAGGAGCTTGAAATTGAGGAGAGTATGAATTACCCGGTATTTCAGTTTCAACAGAAATACATCATTTCAAGTATTAAATCCGGACTATTGGTTATTGATCAACAACGTGCTTATGAACGTATTCTCTATGAACAACTTTTACAACATCTTGAAAATCAGAAAAACTTAATTCAACAGCAACTTTTTCCCCAGACTCTTGTTTTTTCGACATCCGACAGCGAGTTAATTCTTTCATTGCTCGATGAAATTCAAAAGCTTGGGTTCGACATACGTGAATTTGGATCAAATACGTTTGTAGTTTATGGTACACCTGCTGATTTACCCGAAGGAGATATCAAATTGTTTATGGAAGAAACTCTTGAAAACTACCGACTAAATTTACCCGACCTGAGACAAAACAGCCAGATAAATTTGGCGTTATCAATGGCACGGAATCTTTCATCAAGAATGAACAAACGCATGATGCCTGAAGAAATGCACTCAACCATTGCACAACTCTTTGGGTGTGTTATGCCAGAGTTTACACCTGCCGGAAAAAAGATTTTCATTAAATTTACCCTCGGGGAACTCCTCGAAAAATTCAAATAGACATATGTACGATAACTATAGACCACAAGGATTCAGACTTTTACCACCAGTTGTAAAAAATTTACTGATTATCAATGTATTATTTTATCTGGCAACATTTACGGCAATCAATGTTTACAAAGTTGACCTGAATAATTACCTTGCGTTGCATTATTTTGAATCAAATCTGTTTCAGCCCTTTCAGTATATAACATACATGTTTATGCATGGTAATTTTGAACACATATTATTTAATATGTTTGCGTTATGGATGTTTGGCTATGCATTGGAGAACATTTGGGGACCAAAACGTTTTCTGATTTATTACATGGTGACAGGTATTGGAGCAGCCTTTATTCAAACATTTGTAACTTGGATTGACTTTCATAGTTTACATACTTTGGCTGAAGCTTTTCAACAAAATGCAACTCCTGACAACTTTGAAACACTTATGAAGGCTGGATTATTAAAAAATATTAATCCGGAGGGAATCGTTCAAATTAGCAATTTCACTGAACAGTGGAGGATAAATAATGGCTCCGCTCCTTTTGCTCCACAGGCAACCATTTTCATAAATCAACTCTTCGAACTAAAAGCCAGCATTCCAACCGTCGGTGCTTCTGGTGCTGTATACGGTATTTTACTAGCATTTGGGATGATATTCCCTAATACGCTCATTTTTTTATACTTTCTGTTCCCAATCAAAGCAAAATGGTTTGTAATAGCCTATGGTGCAATTGAACTCTTTTCAGGGTTTGCACGTACCAATGACGGCATCGCTCATTTTGCACATCTGGGAGGAATGATTTTTGGGTTCCTACTAATCAAATACTGGAGAATTAACCGAAACACCTATTAATTATGAGCTACAATCCATATAAGCCTGGAATTCCAAATCCATTGCTCATTTTAAAGCAAAGGCCTGTATTATACTGGCTAATCCTGATTAACACCGCTGTTTGGTTATTCGAGAATATCTTTAATCTCTTTCTTTTTCTCTTTAAAATAGAACCAGATAATTCATGGTTTTCCGCACTATTTGCCGTCCCAGCTGATATTCAGGGTCTCTTACACAAACCATGGACAATCATAACCTATATGTTTATCCATGCTGATTTTTTCCACCTCTTCTTTAATATGCTGATGCTTTATTTCGGAGGTTTGTTGATGTCTCAATTTATGAAAGCCTCCAAAATTGTAACATTCTACTTCTGGGGTGGAATTTGGGGAGCCATTCTTTATATAACAGCTTATAATATTTTCCCGGTTTTCGGCGATGTCAAAGATATATCTGTTGCATTGGGCGCTTCGGCTGCTGTGCTTTCCGTACTTGTTGGTATTGCAACCTATATGCCGGAATATCGCGTTCAATTGCTTTTGATTGGACCTGTTAGATTGAAATACATTGCTTTAGGATTAGTAATCATTGATATTTTAAGCATAAGCAAAGGAAATCCCGGAGGTCATATAGCCCATTTAGGAGGAGCTCTTTACGGCTATATTGCCATAAAACATCCTCTGAATCTTTGGAAAGGACTTACGTTTGAAAAAATAAGCTTTGCGTTATCAAACCTCATCAAGCCGAAACTCAAAGTTCACTATAAAACAGAAAGCTATACACATAAGCGTCCAGTGTCAGATGATGATTACAACAAAATGCGTGTTGAAAAACAAAAACGCATCGATAGTATTCTCGATAAAATATCTAAAAACGGATATGACAGCCTTACACGTGAGGAAAAAGACTTTCTGTTTAAATCCGGTAATAAGAACTAGTTTATGGCAGATTCACAGGAAAAACTTGGATTTATCAATAGTATCATTTTGTTTGTAAACAGTTTAGCTGTTTTTGCATTATTTGGCTGTTACCTTGCAAGATATATATCTCCCGATTCATTCTGGCCCTTTGCTTTTTTAGGAATCTCTTATCCTATTCTGCTCTTTGTGAATCTGGTATTTATAGTTTGGTGGATTGTTTGTAGCAAACGTCATTATACTTTGTCGCTTATCACAGTGTTACTCGGCTGGAATTCATTTTTTTCTTTCTACCAGTTTAGCGGAAATGACCTTCCAGAAAATGCTGAAAACACACTCAAAATAATTTCGTACAATACTCATTACTTCGATTACTTCGATTACAAAATGGGGAAGAAAGACGACTCAAACAAAGATAGTATTCTGAGTTTTTTTAATAAAGAAAACCCTGATATCATTTGCATTCAAGAATATGTAAGGCCCAAGGCGGAAAAGGAAAAATTCAAAACCAGAGAGCCTATCCGCAATAAGCTGGGATTAAAATACTACTATTTTAATCATACTTCCGATCACTATGACAGGGTTGCATATACCGGAATTTCCGTTTTCAGCCGATTTCCGATTATCAATTTCAAAGATTTAGAATTTGAACGTCTTTCGACTGATAACGATGGTTTCTATGTGGACATTCTTGCATTTAAGGATACTATTCGTGTATTTAATCTTCATTTGGAATCTATTCGTTTGGGATACAGTGATCAGGAATTTTATGAAGATATGACAGAAAACCGTACCAAAACTCATGAAATAAAAGAAGGTTCACGCAAAATAATTTCCAAGCTTAAACGTGCATTTATACTCAGAGCCAGACAAGCTAAGTTTGTGGACAGCATAATCCGTATTTCGCCTCATCCCGTTATTGTTTGCGGCGATTTTAATGATACACCAACCTCATTTGCATACCACAAAGTAAAAGGAGATTTAAAAGATGCATTTGTAGAAAGTGGATCAGGAACCGGAAACACCTATAACGGGAAAGTTCCTTCTTTCAGAATTGACTATATTTTACATAGCAATGCGTTTAATGCATTCGGGTTCAGAAGAGAAAAAGTTACATACTCTGACCATTATCCTATCGTTACAACCTTAGTATATAACAAAAAAAGTGATTAGTAATGAAGCAACTCATCTTTCTTTGTTCATTATTGTTAGCCTTAAACAATCCCCTGTTTTCCAATCCAAGTGAAGAGACTCCTGACTCATTAAAAGCTTGGAAGTTTCATACCAATTACATGCTTACTTTTAGTCAGGTATCCTATAAATACTGGGCTTCCGGAGGTGACAATGCTATTTCGGGAATTTCAAATCTGAAATTTAACCTCAAATATCAAAAAAACAAAACCATCTGGTTAAACCAGTTTGAGCTTGGATATGGCTTGATGCAACAACAGGAGAAAAAACTTATTAAAACCGAAGATAAAATAGACCTCAACTCCAACTATACTTATAAAGCTTCTACTTATTGGAGTTACAGCATTTTAGCAAACCTAAAAACACAATTTACCAAAGGATATAAAAAGCCTGAAGATACGATTCATATTTCAAACTTCATGGCACCCGGCTATTTGATTACATCTGCCGGAATGGAGTACAAACGCGACTTCTATTCGTTTCTGTTTTCTATTATGACTGGAAAAACCACCTTTGTATGCGATGATTACCTCTCCAGGTTGGGCTCTTATGGACTTAAAGCTAATCAAAAAGTAAAAATAGGAGCTGGTTCTTATGTGCGATTTGAAGCGAAGAAAGATATTGTTACCAACGTAAATCTCAACACTAAACTGGAACTTTTTTCAGAATACATGAATAATCCTGAATATGTTGATGTAAACTGGGAAGTAATTGTACGAATGAAGATTAACAAATTCCTTTCGGCACTTATTAATACCAATTTGGTTTATGACCACGACGTACTGATCGATATTAAAGATAGTACAGGGCAAGTAATTGAAAAAGCACCCAAAGTTCAGTTTAAGGAAACGTTTGGATTAGGCTTGACGTTAATCTTTTAAAGACAAATGACTACAAGGTGTAATCATAGTGTCCTCATAAAATCAATAAATTCCTTAACGAAGTCTGTATTCAGGGGTAAATCAGTGTTATAATACGTTGCCGCATTTTCCGATTTATCTGTAGTAAAGCATGTTTTAAGAATATGATTCATATTTTGAATAATCTCTTTACGGGCTAAAGGACAGGCTTTATACAACAGTTCTGCATCATTTTCTGATACCTGAATATCAGTAGTGCCCTGAATAATCAATATAGGGATATGAAGCTTTGAAATTTCTTCCTGCGGATTGTATTTAAACCATGATTTCATATATGGCTGAATACTTGGACGAAACAATGAGAACAAAGATAGGGGAACCTGAAGTAAAGTATCTCCATTCTTCAACGAGTCAATTTTCGAAATGATTAGTTTTTTCATTTTCGGACTTTGGTCTGCTATTTGCTCCTTAATTTTGACATCGGCAGAAGTTCCCGATCCTGAGATGGATATAAACGCTTTTACATTAGGGTTGCTGGCGCAGGCAACCATTCCGATTAATGAACCTTCACTATGACCCGCCACAACAATCCGGCTAAACCTTTTATCTTTCGAAAGCAATTCAATCCATAATTTCACATCGTCAATATAGTTTTCAAACCTTAAATCAGATTCTTTTATATTTTTCTGAACTGACTCTCCCACCCCTCGTTTATCAAACCGAACAGAAGCAATATCATATTTCAATAGACTGTCAGCCAAATATTTGAAAGAATTTGTTTTCATATTGGGCTGATTGCAGTTTCGGTCGGTCGGTCCGGAACCCGAAATAATCAAGACTACCGTTAAATCTTTCTTTTTATCCGGAAGACTCAACGTTCCATAGATTTTGCCTGTAGGCGTTTTCAGTACAATCGGCTTTTCCTGAGATGATGCACTTTGACTAAAAATCAGCAGGATAATAGCCAGAAAATTTATTGTTGCAAATATTTTCATTTCGGATTAATTAAAAAAATAACCGACTTCACTTTAGAATTCGGGACAAATGTATTGATATTTCTTTTATTTGACTGCTTTTGCTATCGTTCTTCTTCTACCCTGAATTGTACAATTGCTGAAATAAGTTCCAGCGGTAAAGGCTCATTAAGCGGAAACTGCACCGATCCTTTTGCATGTTTATAAGCAGCCAACTCTTTTTCGAAAGCTGTAATACCTGACGATGTCGGGTAAAATCCGATATGTTTTGTAAATGCAGCAAAATAAACCAGAATACGTTTCATTTTGAAAGCTGGCATTCCATAACTAATTACTTCTACAGCTTCAGGAGCTGCATTACGTACAGTTTCTCTCATCAAGCAGAGTTTTTCCTGCACTTCTTCCGGAAAACAGGAAATATATTGGTCTATGAATTGTAAAGTCTGCATTCTATTTTAGTTTTCTATGGTTCAAAGTTAATGAACAATAATCTATTCTCTGCAATTGAAATTTTTCTCTACCGTTATTTATTTGTAAATGATCTTCAATTGTATTTATTCAACAATCTATCTTTGTACACGTATGAACCGATTAATCATAATCTCACTTTTGAGCATAATACTTCTGATGACAACTGCTACCAACAATATTTCCTTCAAAGAAAAACAACTCCGGTTTGAACGCGTATATGCTGCTTATACGGAAAAAGAGACGATTATCCATGGTCTTTTTAAAGCAAAGAAAATTGATTTAAAAAATCTGAGAATCTTCCTTCGTATATTAAAAAAAGAGCAGAAACTAGAGCTCTGGGCTAAAAACAAAAACGCTGCAACGTTTCAGTTAATCAAAATCTATGATTTTTGTGATGTTTCCGGAACCTTAGGGCCCAAACGTGAACAAGGGGACAACCAAACGCCCGAAGGGTTATATCATATAGAACGGTTTAATCCTGCCAGCACATATTATCTTTCGCTGGGGATTAATTATCCGAATAAAGCCGACCGTATTCTGAGCGGTGAACGCAATCCCGGTGGCGATATCTTCATTCATGGCAAATGTGTAACCATTGGGTGTATTCCTATCACCGATTTCTGGATTAAAGAGCTTTACATCATTGCTGTTGAAGCCTGTAACAGCGGACAAAAAGATATTCCCGTCTATATTTTCCCTTCCAAATTAGATGATGCACATTTCAAATCATTGGTTACAGATTCAAAACCCTCAAAATCAAATCTTAAACTTTGGAAAGAGTTGAAACAGGCTTACGATTATTTTGAAACCAATCATACGACTGCCTCATTTTCAATTGACGCAAAAGGAAGCTATGTAATTGAATACTAAGCCACAAACAAATTAGTATAAACCCAAGATTCAATGTAATAAAACCCGTATGAAAAATATTTTTCAACAGAAGCTAATTATCCTCCAAGAATCAATAAATACTTATCGTTGTTCTTTTAAAATCAATCCAAAAGCATAGCTCATCGGAATTTCAAAATCAATACAGCCCTGATATCTCTCTATCCGGTTCAGGGTTGATTCTCCCTGACCTTTCACCTTCTGGTGCAGTTCATTATAATCTGCAAACCGTTGAATTGTATGATATACCTTCAGCTTTTGAAACTGAAACTTCTTTAACATATTCCAGCTACGCTCAACTTTCTCTTTTTCGTCAACTACAAAAGCCCATTCCGAATCAATCCAGTGATCACTAATCAATACAGCCTGAGAACAATTCAATGCATGCTCTACGGCGATTACGACATCTTTCATTTCGTGAAGACAGAACTCAAAAAAAATGATATCTGTTTTTATATCAGATAACTCAAATTCTGAATGAATCAACGTGAACTTTTCCGTAAGACTTTTCTTATCAAGATTTATCTTCAACAATTTCAATGCATCTGCGTCACAATCAACTGCATATACCTTTCGTGCAATTCTGCCATATTCGATAAACTGCCCTCCTCCTGCCCCGACCGAAAGCATGATTTTATCGGTAAAATCATAAAATCCGAAAAGGTTTGTCAGTATCTCGTTTACATTAACAGCCATTTTACAGTACTTTAATCATTTCAAACTGCTTTCCGCGTAAAGGAATTCCATTCGATTCCAAAAATACGGTCATTAAACTGCAAGCAGGATCCGTATTTACAACTTTTACGGAATCATAACGGTTAAGTTTTAGTGTTTCACCAAGTAAATAACTACCAATACCTTGCCGCCGGTAGTTTTTATCAACTGCCAGTTGCGTTATATCTCCCGTTGACGAATCAAAAACAATGTATGCAATCAATGTTTCGGTATCGAAAACTCCCAGAATCGTAAAATCATGAATACTACGCTCAATGGCTTCGAAACTATTCTGCCAAGAAGGAACAAAATCCAGAAACGTCATCATTTGAGCCTGCTCTTTCAAAGATATTTCCCGGATATGCATTCCGGATGGCAGGCATTTTTGTTTTAATGCAAGATTCTGATTATCCTGCTTAAAATAGTTTAACTCACGGCTGACTCTAAACCCCAGCTTTTCATAAACCGAAACTGCCGGCGTATTATGTTGCAATACTTCCAGCAAATAACGTTCTATCCCTGCATCTTTTAATATGGGAACCGAATAATTAAAAATATCGGTTACAATTCCCTTTCCTCTATATTCTTTAATCGTTCCGGTACCAGTATCATAAGCCGTTTTAATTCCATTATAATATCCTGTACCATTGAATGTAAACGAAATTAAACGACCATCAGCAAAGGCTCCAAACGACCGTTCTGCATCAAACCCGCGACGTTTAAGCATTTGCTGAAGCTCATCTTTAGTCACCTGTACTTCATAATCACGAAAAGCCTCATTAAACGTATCAAATAAAACGTCAAACGACAAATTACCAATGGATTTTATTTTATACATATCTTTTTCAAGTTGGTTAGCAAACAAATGTAAATAAAACAATTCTTACAAACATTTTACTATACGTTAAATTAATCCTAAATCAATTACAAATTAACCCACAGCGTATTTGTATAATGCTGGATGTACAGATATAGACAACTTCAACATATTTTATTTTCACAAAGTGCAATATAAAGTTGATATAAATATCAATTTACCATCCCCTTTCTATCAATTTGTCTGTCATGAAATTTAGACACAGTTAAAACCATACATAAAGCACCAATAAATGCGTAAAACATATCCGATTGCGTATCCCAAACGTATCCCTGTGTCCCTAAAAACGAATCTGCAGATTTTCCTGAAACAACAGCGACAAACCATTCTAAAAATTCATAAAAAACACTAATACTCAAGCAAATGCACACAACCACAAAAGACAACCAAAATCCAAACTTAACAATCTGCTTTCTGATTAATAACTCTCTGATAATTATTGCCGGGACAAAGCCTTGCGCAAAATGACCTACTTTATCATAATTATTTCGTGATTGATCAAATACCTCTTTAATCCAGTTAAATAGTGGCACTTCTGCATAAGTATAATGTCCACCAACAAACAATATATAACTATGAATCAGAATCAGAATATAAACGATATAAGTAAACTTAAATTTCCTGAACGTTATGCTAAGAGCCACAAAACCAATTATTGCCGGAAAAATTTCTAAAATCCACGTAAAATAATCATGCGGATTAATCCCGGATACGATCAACCCTGTTAAAAATATTATCACCAATAGCCAATACTTTTTCATCTGTACATCTTTTTATTTTGTTCCATGCCATTTATTTCCTTTTCAGAATGAGTATTTTTCAATACTCTCTACTCAAAGTTATGGAATTCTCTTGCAAACATATCCAAAACATCAGAAACGCCACCTAAGCTAAAGATTTATTTTTTAAAAAAGAGTGCAATTATCCTCTCTATCAAAGAGTATTTTCCGCTGTTGATTCTTCTTTTCCTGATTTATCACCCATAAACCATGCTGCGACATAACCGGTAAATGTTCCAAATAATCCTACTCCAGTAATCATTAATGCAGCTGCAATCAATCTGCCTTCAGTTGTAATAGGAAATTTATCACCATATCCTACTGTTGTAATGGTAACAAATGCCCACCAAATTGCATCTTCAGCACTTCTAATATTGCATTCAGATTCACTCTCAACTTGTAGTATTGCTATTGAACCAAATATGATCATTAATACAGCAACCATTGTGACTGTTGCAAATGTTCCACGGGTTCGTGTTTTAAAAATATGTTTTATCAAATATTTTACAGACCTGAATGCCCTTAAAATCCTGAACAACCGGAATAATCTGAATAAACGACCATACCTCAGATATTCAAAAGTAGGAATGCTGGATATTAAATCAATCCAACCCCATTTTATGAATTTTCGTTTTGATTCTGCTCTGATAAACCTATATGTAAAATCATAAAGAAACACTATGCAGATTCCATCGTCAATTATTGAAAGTAACCGGGATAATTCCGGAGGCAACTTAAAAAATGTATCTATTAGCAATGCAATCAAAACATAAATTGAAAGGATAACAATTACGATATCCATAAATGCCAGCTTATCGGGTTCTTTTACCTGTTCCATACATATATTGCTTAGTAACTTCTTAAATACAATTGAACCATGATGACAAATATATCATTACTTCTCATATTACAACAATCAAAACTCAGATTTCCAGGGAATGGGGTACTGTATCTTTGATATTCTGACATTTCAGACTATTCCTCAACTATCTATCCAAAAACAATAAATTAATTGTCTCGCACAAGACACAACAATGATTACCTAAAATCCGAAGAGATATTCTCAATCATTAGTGACCGAGATAAATTTTAAATAACAGGCTGAACCACCTAAGCAGTCCAACCTGTATCTTTACTGTGTAAACTAGCAATTTATACAGCATGAGCGAAATTACAAATAAAAATTTAGTCG
>Ga0074193_1003259_pt1 | contig 12316 bp, 9 predicted proteins | sample EPASupsiteHSE605_FD_64523 | JGI IMG/M metagenome (GOLD analysis project Ga0074193, IMG submission 64523) | Bioremediated contaminated groundwater from EPA Superfund site, New Mexico - Sample HSE6-05 | ecosystem: Environmental > Aquatic > Deep subsurface > Groundwater > Contaminated ... | reverse complement strand
TATTTCAATTCAAATATTCCAGATAATGATTTTGTGTTAATTTAGGTAAGAAAATGTTATTACAATAGAGCAAATATTTTATCTTAAATCTCTAACAAATTTGTCCAACTATCGGGATCCACTTCATTACAGAATTCTAAATTCTAACTACTTCTTACAGATATTTCACAAGTAATAAAAAATTCTTAGCCGCTGCCTTCGAGTCGCCGAAGAATTTTTCCGCTGTCCTTACTCCTGCATTCTCGTGAGGTTAAATAAGAGTTTGAATTGTTTGAAGTTCATTTTATAAAAGATTTCTATAATAATCCCAGTAACAATGATTCAAAAACTGTCTGGGGATTAAGGTAATTATTTAGTTCGTTTTTGGCTTTCTCTATCCTATTGATATAATCAATAAATCTTAAGGAAAGCGTCCTGTTTTCTGCATTATTTTCAAGTAAGTTCTTAAAATAATCCTGCAAGGAATCCAGTATATCTTCAGCATTCAAGGATTCCTGCTTTGTTATCTCGACAAGTTTTTCAACAAGATAAAGTGCCTGAGAGGGATCATTTGGGGGAAAACTATCTGCAATGCTGTTGAATATATCTATTTTAGCTGAATATGCACCGACACATTTAACGGGTAGCACCTGACATCTTGAAACTATTGTATCAATAATATCTTCTTTATCCTGAGTAAGAAAAAAGAAAATAACTCTTTCTTCCGGTTCTTCTATGGTTTTTAATAGCGCATTCGGAGCAGCCAGGTTAAATGTTTCCTGTTTTATCGGCATAGGTTGCCAGAAAGGTCTTTCATTATCTGAATTATTATCCAGTGCAGGAGGAGAAATAATATCTTTATAACCTTTCCACAATAATGCTGACTGTGATTCGTTTTCTTTGTCATCAACTGCATCTGTAAAGATTATCACCCTGTAATATGGTGAAGAAGTAGCCAAATTCTCCTTTAAGTATCTTGCCTGATTAACGGATATAACCGTAGACACTTTTGAATCCTTGTTTCCATAAGTATAATCAATAGGAGAAATTGTTATAACAGCCGGGTGCCTGTTTCTTTGTATCCAGAGACAATTTGTACAATTACAGTTTTCTGTTCGATTTCTGCCATTTTCGCAGTTTAAAACTTTTGCTACTTCAAGAGCTGCAAAATACTGTTCCATCGGGCCAGACCCAGTGAGAATATACGAATGATGAAGCTTTGAATTTTCACTCAAAGCGGCTTCAAAAAATTGTGATAAAAATTGTTGTTTTTGTCTAAATTTCTGGCTGAACATAGTATTCCTTTAAGAAGATATTGCAAGAATTAGTGCTAATTCGGCATCTAATTTTCCTGACTTAATCTTGTGTTCCGTTTCAGTTAAATTTATTTTAAAATCCATTAATTTTTCCAGAGAAACCGCTTTCAGCTTTTCAAGATCTTTTTCCACGACAAATTTATGGAGATTTACAGCTTTTGATATCTCGAAAGAATTCTTGGTTCTGGATTCAATTTTAATTTTCAACCATCTTTTTAGCAATGTTTGCAATGTAGCAATAATTTTTAACGGATGATCTCTTTCATAGAGTTTATGCAGTTCTATTACAGCCATTGTTTTTTTATTTTGAAGCCAGTACTCAGCCAGCATAAATATATTTTCATGAGAAGAACATAAGGATGCTACCGCAGTTTTTGTAATAATTTTATTAGGTATAGCGTTTAATTTTAACTTTTCCAGCTCAGATTCTATTTTACGCAATTCCGGTCCTGTTTTTTCCAGCAGAAATAAGGCAACATCCTTATTAATCTTTATAGCCTTTGATGTTGCACATTTATTAATCCAGTCGACAAGCTCTTTTTCCTGATATACCTTGTAAGCATTAAAAGCCTCAATCTTTCCTGTCTTTTGTATAAGCTTTGTCAGTTTTAGTGAAGAATCAATCTTTTTACCGCTGTCTCGCATTATTTTAGTTATAAACAAGACATGAACACTCGGATTTATGTCTTCTAAAATATTTATTAATTTGTCAAACTGACTGTCTGAGGCAAAAATTTTTTTTCCGCCCCTTAAGAACAAGTTTGATGTTCTGATTTCTATAAGTAAATTCCCGAAAACCATTGGAATACACTGAAGCGTTTCTATTAATGTTTTTATATCAGGCTCATCTAAAATTTTATGATTAAGCATTGCCCATTCAGGATCAATAATTTGATCCCTTAAATCACTTACTGCCTTTTCAAGAGTATAGTCTTCTTCTCCCCAATATAAATATGCCGGCATTATTCCTCACAAATAGACAAAAATAAACATTCCTTCCTCCATTATTATAAAGCCCTCAATTTTTATTATCCAGAATCAAGAATACTTTTTGTTAAAAAATATACAAACCTATCTACAAGTATAAATACTTTGTATTGATAAAAAGTATTAACGAAGACCAGCAGAACTCTAATATTTATAAGCTATTGCAGTCAAAATGCTTTTAGTAGCTCGAATTAAGAGCTTTTATTTTTATTACATAATTGTAAACATTTGTTAAAAAATTAAGCATTTTATGATTTTTCGCCAAGTATATATCCTTTATATATATGTAGAGTAAAATATATACAATTTATATAAGGATTAGATTATGGCTGTTGGTGCTAAAGATAAAATTGATAGAAAGCTTGTATCTCTGTATGCAAAAGTACAGACCAACAACTTTGATCTGACATCAAAGGTCGATCCTGACAAAATAATGGATTCAATGTATTTAATGGCAATGAATAATAAAACACATATAGAAATTTCGACAAATTTAATCCACAGAAAGAGCAATTTGAGGAATATCGCCTGATAAGTAGCATTATTTAATATTGCTAACTTATTAATAATATTACTTTGTATACTTAACTTATTACTCTGTTTCTTTATGAATCAGAGTTTTTTATATTAAAGAAAATTAAATGATAAATTTGAAATCTCTGCTACAACAAAAAACAGGCTATCTGCTAAGCCGGTTTTTTTTTCAGAAAATAAGTTCTTATTGATAATACTTAATAGATATATTTTATTAATTTAAATTGTTAATTAGTTATTTTAAGCATTATATTTGAATAGAATAGTTAACAATTTTTAATATTTTATTCGTTTAAGTTAAACTCTAAAAAATCATACTATTATAAACTTTCTTTTGCTTAAATATGTACTTTTTTCCAGTTTTTAATTCATGTAGTTATGACCTTTATTATTATTTAAACAAATTTATTATATTCAGAATTATAGTTCTGAATATAATAAATTTGTTTTTTATTTTCTAAAAAACTCAGGTAATTTGCATAAAAAAAAGAATGCAATGCGATTTTTTTAGAAGATAACTTGATTTAAGCCAAATACAAATTATAGAAAAATAATGATTTATATACATTTTAAAAATAAAAAACCCGTTATGTGAATATTTTTAAATACAGAAATCGATTAATAACTAATTACATAATATGTTTTAATATTAAAAAAGCTTGTATTCCAACAATAGTCAGCTATAATACTAAATAATTATATATTATATCTTATTTTTAAAATTACAATTTTTAGTTGCGTTATTAATTTCAAATATGAAAGGGGTCTTATGGGTTTGATTGATTTTAAAAAATTAGGTGTTTCGGGAAAAGTAAACCTGGTTGTGTGCTTAATTGTTTTTATTGGTTTTTTCGTTTTATCAGCCATTTTATTAACAAATATTTATCAAAAAAGCGTAGAAAATGCCTATGATTATGCAAAAAAAGAATCTGATATAGGCTCAAAACTTGTTGAAGGTAACATTGGAGCTACAAAAAATCAAATATTTACTATAAAAGAAACTATTCGTTATGCAAAATATTCAAAAAAAATGGACAGAAAAGATCTGATTTCGTTTTTAGAAAGCAACTTAAAAACTTCTCCAAATGTATTAGGTCTTTATACTGCATGGGAAGCAAATGCGTTTGACAATAATGACAGCAGATATATAAATAAACGTGGTCACGATAGCACAGGCAGATTTGTTCCATATGCTGTAAAAACCGAAAATGGAATAAATATAGAACCATTAGTTGACTACGATAAAGATGGAGCAGGAGATTATTACCAAATACCTAAAAAAACAGGTATGATATCACTAATTGATCCTTATACTTATAAAATAGGTGGAAAAGATGTTTATTTAACTTCACTTGTTGTACCAATTATGGAAAATAACAAATTTGTGGGTTTGGTAGGTGCAGATTTTATGATTAAACCCATACAGGATATGATGGCTAAAATGAAGCCTATGGGCGGTTATACAGCATTGATTACTGGTAGCGGAGTAATAATTGCACATGGATTAGATGAGAAATTTATATTTAAGGATGCAAAAACCACCAAAATGGTAAATGAAGAGACTTTGGAAAAAATTAAAAATGGCAAACAAGTACAGGAAATAGTGCATTCAGATTTAACAAATTCTGATGTATTAAGAGTATTTTATCCGGTTCACATAGACGGAACAAATAATTACTGGTCATTTATTTCAGTCATACCCAAAGCGGCAATTTTAAAAGATTTTTATTTCTACCTGAATTTATTAATATTTGTTTTAATTGCGTTGACTGTTGTAATTGTTGTAATAAATATTAGTTTTATCAATAAAATTCTTAACCCGCTAAAAATTGTTAATAAAGCACTAATTGACATATCTGAAGGCAATTTAACCGCTAAAATAAACGAATCAGAACTTTCTAATGATGAAATCGGTATGATTGGACATACATTAAATTTAACAGTAAACAAACTTAGAGATTTGATCGGATCCGTAACAAAATCTGTTGAAGATATATCAGCAAGTTCTCAGGAAATGTCAGCTTCTGCTGATCAAACAGCACAGGGAGCACAACAAACTGCTAATAGTACTCAGCAACTGGCACAAGGCACTCAGAACATTTCCAGTAATGTTGAACATGGAGCAACTGCTATTAGTAAAATGAACGACAATATAGCAGATATATCAGAACATGCAAAACTTGTTGCAAAACTGGGAAATGATTCTGAATCAAACGCTAATGAAGGTAATCAGTATGTTAAAAAGGCTGTAGGAAAAATAGATAATATTAAAACTGTTGTAGGAGAAATTTCTGTAACAATATCGGAACTAGGAAAATTAAGTTCATCAATTGAACAAATTGTAGACCTGATTAAAAACATAGCAGGGCAGACAAACCTGTTAGCATTAAATGCAGCAATTGAAGCCGCAAGAGCAGGTGAACACGGTAAAGGCTTTGCTGTTGTTGCTGACGAAGTTAAAAAACTTGCTACTCAATCGGCACAGGCTACTGACAATATTACTGAAATGATTAAGGAAATTCAGAATAAAACAGGTGTTGCAGTAAGAACTATGGAAAAAACCACACAGGAAGTAGATGAAGGTGTTACCGTAGTAAATGAAGCAGGAAGAGCACTTGAAAGTATCATTGATCAGGTAAAAGCAGCTAATATAAAGATACAGGATATAACAAAACAAATAGAAGGTGTTTCTGTTAATTCACAGGAAGTAGTATCTATGATAGAAAATGTTTCTGCTGTAACAGAAGAAACAGCATCCAGTGCAGAAGAAATATCCAGTATTACTGAAGAACAAACAGCCAGCCTTGAAGAAATAAGTGCAAGTTCTCAGTCACTCGCTAAAATAGCAGAATCATTAAACAAACAGGTCTCAATATTTAAACTTTAATTAAGATTAATTTAAATAAGTAAAACCCAAGAGACTGCCCGTATGGACAGTCTCTTTTTAGTATTAAAAAATTTTCTTGAAAATAAGATGTTAAATATAAGATAATTTATATTATAAGAGTAGTATTTTATCTGAAATTTTGCAAATATAGCTATGACTAGAAAAAAAAATATAATTACTATAATTTTAATAACAGTATTAATACTTTTATTTTTAAGAGCATGTATTCAAAAAGACATACCTGAAACTGCTGTTAAATCGTCAACAGATGAAAGCTTAAAAGTTGTTTCTGTAAAATATCCAGGCGAGTACAAGACATTAGAAAAAAATGGAGCTGAATACAAGGTTGCAAGAGGAGTCCCCGGAAAGTTTGGCGGATCATTAAACGTTTCAACTATTGGAGAAGGCCCAAAAACTTTTAACCCATGGACATCACAAGATGCAACTTCTACATCTATTGGAGAATTAATGTTTGATGGTCTTGTTACAATTGATGCATATACAGGACAAGTTATTCCCCAGATAGCAAAATCAATTCATATTAATAAAACAGGTACTGAATATATTATAAAACTGAGAAAAGGCTTAAAATGGTCTGATGGCTATCCAATAACGTCAGAAGATGTCGTTTTTACCTGGAATGATATTGTTGCAGCCGGATACGGCAATACAAGCATGAGAGATAATGTATTAATTAACGGTCAACCTCCAGAAGTTGAAGCTATAGATAAATATACAGTTAAATTTACTACCTCTGAAACATTTGCCCCATTTCTAAAGCAACTGGCTCTGAGTATTGCACCAAAGCATATTGTAGAGCCTGTTGTAAAACAGGGTAAAAAAGCGTTTAATTCTTTCTGGGGTGTGACAACACCGCCGGATCAATTTGTAACCAGTGGAATGTTCAAATTATTCAGATATATTCCTGCCCAGAGAGTAGAAATGGTCAGAAATCACAATTATTATATTGTGGATAAACTCGGCAGACAGCTCCCTTATCTGGATAAATACGTTATGTATATTGTCGGTGACCTTAATAACGAAGTTCTCAAGTTTGAATCAGGTGAACTTGATATGCTTACAGTCAGGGGAGAAAATGTAGCAAGATTCAGGGAACTCCAAAAACGTTCAAATTACACAATATACAATCTGGGACCTGATACAGGCACTATGTTTTTATCATTTAATGAGAACACAAGAAAAAATGAAAATGGCAAATACTATGTAAATCCTGTAAAACAGCACTGGTTTAATGATATAAACTTTAGAAAAGCTGTTGACTATGCAATAGATAGAGAAGCTTTGGTTAGTAACATATTAGAAGGCATTGGCTCTCCACTTTATACGGCTGAAAGCCTTTCTTCCATATATTTGAATCAAAAACTCAAAAATGGTCACCCCAGAAGCCTGAAAATTGCAAAAGATTATCTTAAAAAATCAGGTTTTAAATGGGATAAGTATGGACATTTATTTGATAAATTCAATCACAGAGTTGAATTTACTTTACTTACAAATGCCGGGAACACGGAAAGGGAAGCTACAGGTGTAATGATAAAACAGGATCTTGAAGAACTGGGCATGAAAGTTAACTTTAAACCTATTGAATTTAACGTATTAGTTGGCAAAATGGTTAATTCTTTAGACTGGGATGCTATTATAATGTCTCTTACAGGTGATCCGCTGGATCCACATTCGGGTAGAAATGTTTGGGGAAGCAGAGGCGGATTACATTTATTCAATCAGCGAACCGGTGAAGCACTTGTTCAGGATGCTGATCTCAAACCCTGGGAAAAAGAACTTGATAATTTGTTTGAAGAAGGTGCACGCACTATTAACTTTGAAAAGCGAAAAGAGATATATAATAAATATCAGGAAGTGGTTTATTATGAGCTTCCGTTTAATTATTTATATTCGTCACTCAGAATTTATGCAGTAAGAAACAAATTTGGCAACTTAAGGCCGACTCCGTTAGGTGGTGTGACGCATAATCTTGAAGAACTTTACATAAAAAGGTAAAACAATGTCCATTCCTGTATACATATTAAAAAGAATACTTCAAACTTTGCCATTACTGTTTCTTGTTTCTGTAATGAGTTTTTTGATTATCAAATTAAGTCCTGTTGACCCGCTGGCAGAGTTAAGATTAAATCCGTCCATTTCTCCGCAAACATTGCAGGCAGAAAAAGTAAGACTGGGACTTGATTTACCTGTACACAAACAGTATTTTAAGTGGTTATCCAGTGCAGTAAGAGGTGACCTTGGAATTTCAACATCAGGAGAAAAAGTTTCAGACAGGCTTATGGAACGTATTCCAAATACGCTTCTGCTGACATTAACCACAATAATTATAACCTGGATTATTGCCATACCACTTGGTATATTTGCGGCACTGCACTGGCGGTCACCGGCTGACAGGATACTAACCATAATTTCAGCATTGGGAATGGCTATACCATCATTTTTCTTTGCATTATTGCTGCTCATATTTGCGGTCAAAACAGGATGGTTTCCTGTGGGGGGGCTGACGAGTGTAGGATTTGAAAATTTCAGTATAATACATAAAATTCTGGATGTAACTCATCATTTGTTCCTACCGGTTCTTGTACTAACAACGATAAGCCTTGCAGGCCTGCAAAGACAAATGAGGGGTAATTTACTTGATATTCTTGAAGCAGATTATGTAAAGATGGCAAGAGCAAAAGGATTGCCTGAAAACAAAGTAATCTATAAACATGCGTTAAGAAATGCAATCAATCCAATGGTAACAATGCTGGGATTTGAATTTGCTTCACTTTTAAGCGGTGCTGCATTGACAGAATTTGTATTCCAGTACCCGGGACTTGGAAGATTAATACTTGAAGCAGTTTTAAAACTGGATATAAACCTTGTTATGGCATCTTTAATGATAGGCGCAATAATGCTTATACTTGGAAATTTAATTGCTGATATTTTGTTAAAACTTGTAGACCCCAGAATAACACTGGATTAATCAGGATAAAGACGATGAAAGACTATTTTAAACAACAACCCATAATAAATCGCTTAATCAAGGACAAATTTGCTCTTGGAGGATTAATCGTGCTTGCCGTTCTTTATCTCGGTATTACATTTGCAAGTTTCATTGCCCCTTATTCAAAAGATTTTAGCGACAGGCATTTATCTTACGCACCGCCTTCCAAAATTTACACAATAGACACACAGGGACGTTTATCCTGGCCTTATACGTATAACTATGTCAGAAAATTTAATCCAAATACTTTCAGCATGGAATTCAGGCAGGACAGGTCAAAAAAATATTATCTGCGGTTCTTTTCAGAAGGATTTAAATACAAATTCCTTGGATTAATTCCAACCAATATTCATCTTTTCACTGTTGAAAAATCAGGAAAATTATTTTTGCTTGGTTCTGACATTAACGGCAGGGATAATTTTTCAAGACTGCTTTACGGCGGACAAATTTCTCTGACAATAGGCTTTCTGGCATTGTTTATTTCATTTCCGATAGGTATGTTATACGGTGGTATTGCAGGATATTTCGGGGGCAAAATTGATAATATAATGATGCGTATTGCAGAAGCTATAATGAGTATACCAAGTTTTTACCTGTTAATAAGCCTTGCTGCAATTTTACCTGCAAATATGACAAGCTCTCAACGATTTACGCTTATAACAGTTATTCTTGCATTTATAGGCTGGGCAGGCTTTAGCAGGGTAATAAGAGGCATGGTTTTATCAATAAAGAATCAGGAATTTGTTGAAGCATCTAAAGCATTAGGGTCAGGATCGTTCAGGATAATTGTTAAGCATATTTTACCCCAGACTGCAAGTTATGTTATAGTAGCAATGACATTGAGCGTTCCTGGATATATCCTTGCAGAATCAGGGCTGAGTTTTCTGGGGCTTGGAATACAGCAGCCTGATGCGAGCTGGGGAAACATGCTTAAAGAAGCTCAGGAATATGTAAATATTATTCATCGTCCGTGGCTTTTAACACCCGGATTATTGATATTTATTGCAGTGCTGGCATTTAACCTTGTTGGTGATACTGTAAGAGATATACTTGATCCGAAAAGCAAAATAAGAGAGTGATTATAGCGTAAACAGGAAAATAAAATGATTATAACCCATCTGCTGTCAAATATTAATTCCGAAATAGTTATCAGGATCGTAGTTTCAATATCACTAGGTTTTGTTATAGGTTTAGAGAGAGAATTAACGAACAAGTCTGCCGGCTTAAGAACTCATATGCTTGTTTGTCTTGGATCAACAATTTTTACTATCCTGTCATTATACGGATTTGCAGATCAAACAATACCGCAACAATTTACAAGAATACAATATGACCCTTCAAGAGTTGCCGCACAAATATTAACCGGCGTTGGTTTTATAGGTGGCGGTGCAGTGCTTCATCATGGATTTTCTGTGTCCGGGTTGACAACAGCAGCTTCATTATGGGTAGTTGCAAGTATAGGCATGGCTGTTGGTACAGGTGCTTACGGTGTTGCTTTAGTTACAACAATTCTAGCATTTACTGTGCTTGTATTTATCAGGATTTTGGAACGGGGTTTTCTCTCAAAGCACACAAGAAAAGGGGCAAAAATAAAAGCTCTTTTAGTTGCCAGAGCTGAAAATATTCCTGAAATTCAGGACTGGTTCTATGCAAATTTTGTCAATATATACGAAATGCAGGTCAAACAACTTTTACCCGAACAAGATTGCGCCAGACTTTCATTTATAATAGACGTATACGACAACAACCCGCTTGGTCTTGTTTATAAAAAAATGACAGAATTAAAAAATATAAATTCCTTAACTCTTCAACAGGTTCTTGAAGATATTTAACAATAATTGCAGATTTTTATGTGAATTAAAATTTAAAAATAAGTATTAAGAAAAATGAATTTGAATTTAAAAGCTTGTAATCTAATCATTTAGGAATATGTATATTATAAATAAATTACTACAGGCAATTTTTAAATATATATTTTTTTAATTAAAAAAATATATATTTAAGAATATAAAAGAGGATAATATGATTAATAGAATAGATAATTCAAATACTTGTATTAAGTTTAATAGAAATAACAAACATAATTTAAACAATTTAAGTTTCAATGCTATTATTCGTATAGACGAAATGTACATAAATGATGAATTTGCATATGTCTATGTATACAATAATAAAGATATGATAAAAAATGCAATGGGGGAGGTTCCCCATATTCTAAAAACCGCTTTAAATATACTAAGTGAAGTGTTATCAGGTATACGACATCCTGATTATGAAAAAATAAATGCTAGACATCCAAATGGCCAAGAAATAAGAAAATATTTCGCTAAAAATATTTCTGCATATCCAAAACCTAAAAGATTAATAGAAACTTGGTTTGATGAGAAAACTGGCTATGGATTTGTTTTTACAAGACAACATGCAGAGAAAATGCAAGATTATAATAAAGAATTGATTGAAGCACAAAATGATACTAAAAAAATAAAGAACATTACCTCTAAAATACATAAATTGATCAAGTCATATGATAATGTAACCATGAAATTGTTTTTCAAAAATCACAACAATAATTACAATTTAAAAGAACTGGAACTTGAAAAAATATCTACTTAAATTTAATTAATAACTTGAAAAGAAAAATGGTCTACTTTTAAAAGAAGTAAAATTAACTATCTCGATGCAGAGCATACGAGGTATACATAGGAAAAATTCAAATCTTTTATGAAAACCTGCGGTTTTCATACTCTCCCTTCTACAAGGTTTTTCCGACCCAGAGAGTCTGAGTATATTAAGATCTTTGCCTAAAGTTTAAATACACCTTACTAATAAGACTCATAACTTTATAAAACAAATAATTTGGCTGAAAAATTTAACCCAAAATTTCTGGAAAAAATAAAAAAACTCTTTAAAAATTAATGAATCAGTCTATTAGGCTTTTATCATTCCTTACAACTTATCACTTCTCATCTAACCACTACCAAACTTTCTATTTATTACTTACCATTTTACTTAATGCCACACCAAAAACTATTTTTAAGGGAAAAAGAAAAAGTTCTTACCTATTTTAAAAAATAAAGAATAAAAGGTACTTAATTTTTTATAAAAGGGTTACACACTTTACCTGTGTGCTCAGCTTCTATGTTTCTAACTTGCTTGAAATAGCTTTCCCTTTGCCTGACGGGCAAACTCGCTTCGCTCAAACAGTGCCCTTATTGATTCCTTGACGCAAATTGAAACATTACGAAGCTTCCGCATGGGGATTTTTAGGTAAATATTTTTTCTTTCTTCCTTATATTTGTAAAATGTATTATAAAACAATATTCAAATCCCGGCCGCAAACTGTACAGGAACCGTCGGGGGTTAAATTTATTTCTGTTTTTTCCATTCTTTTAACTGCAAGGGTAGAACATCTGGGACATTCTGTTAAAGATGTTCTACCGATGTTGCCGGTATAAACAAAATTAAGTCCTGCTTCCTTGCCAATATTTACTGCTTTCATAATTGTTTCAAGAGGAGTCGGGGGAAGATCCTGAAGTTTGTTATTAGGGAAAAATCTTGTTACATGCCATGGTGTATCTTCTCCCAGATTTTTTGCAATCCAGC
>Ga0074193_1003257_pt1 | contig 12330 bp, 11 predicted proteins | sample EPASupsiteHSE605_FD_64523 | JGI IMG/M metagenome (GOLD analysis project Ga0074193, IMG submission 64523) | Bioremediated contaminated groundwater from EPA Superfund site, New Mexico - Sample HSE6-05 | ecosystem: Environmental > Aquatic > Deep subsurface > Groundwater > Contaminated ... | reverse complement strand
CGGCAGAGATCCGCGGGTGCGAGCTCGCCGGCCGCGATCGCCTTGCAGACCCCGCGGCAGAGGAAGAGGTACCCGAAGGGGTGGGCCGCGACCGCGAGCGCATCGCGCCCCTCGATCCCGGCGAGAACCTCGTCCGTCGGGAGCGTGGTCGCGAGGTACGGGCTCGCCTGGAGCGCCGGAGCCACCACCTCGCGGTGATAGTCGACGAGGTCGTCCGCAGAGTAGAAGTAGAGGAGGAGGTGGGGTCCCTCGGCGGCCGAGACCTCGATCCCGGGCACGACCACCTGGTCCGATCCGGCCTTCCGGACCGCCTCGACCGCTCCCGTGACCGTGTTGTGGTCCGTGACGGCGAACGAGACGCCGATCCGGCGGCCCCGCGCGAGGGCGTCCTCGACCCGCATCAGCCCGTCCGAGTGGGTCGTGTGGACGTGCATGTCCACGGCCGCATACCCCTCGTTCTCGAGCGCCCGGAGGTCGGGCGGACCGAACCGGACCCCGCCGTACGGGGAGAACTCACCCTCCATCACGCTCTGGTGGGCGGGGGCCGGCATTAAGTCTTCTTTCCCGCCCGGCACCGTTGGGGTTGCAGTCCCGGCGGGTATTATTCGACCATCGACACGGATTCTCCGGGACGGGCGAGTCGAAGGTCGGGTCCTGTCATGGCTGCTCCCGGTTGATCCATCGATTCACCAAGGCGTTCTCGCACGGAGGCGGGCATTGAATACCGGACCGTGCGGCCGCGGTGTTCGCTTATCACGAGGCCGGCATCGATGAGTCGTCCGAGATGGTACGAGAGGAGCGGACCGGAGAGAGCGAGTTCGCCCGCGAGAGCGGTCCGATCGATCTCGTCGCGGCGGGCCACGTGCTTAAGGATCTTTTCCGCCGCCCCCGAGCCGGCGGCCGCGCGGAGCTTGAGCTTGATCTCGACCTCGGCAACAGCGGGGTGCGAGGCATCGATATAGCCGGCGGTATCCAGGTGCCGGATCTTGCCGGTCCACTCAAGCACGTGCAGGTGGTACTCCGCGGTCCCACGGTTGAGACCGGTCATAGCCAGTATCCCGGTGAACCGGACTCCTGGCTTTGCCCGGATACACTCGTATATGGCTACTCGCCCTTCGTGTTCGAGCACGTTTCCCCGGGTCAGCCGGCGAATGCCGAATGCGCTGAGCAGACCGAGGCCGAAGAGCAGATCGATCAGGGGGAGCAGGTCCGGGCAGACGATTGCGATGCCGAAGATGAGAATGACATTCAGCGGCAGCGAGTAGAACGGTACTTCAATGGGCTCCCCCGGCACTGGTACGACCTCGAGGTTATCGTAGCCGGACTCCACCACGTACGGCTCAGCGCCGCCGAGGGTGACGAGGATGAGGATACCGATGATGAGCAGCCCCATCCTCACCTCTCTCATAGGGGGATGGTCGCTCCTGGATCGTAAAAGGGTGTTGATTTCGTTCAAACAGTGAAGGTATATCCCCTCACACCTGCCACACGCTCACCGAATATGCTAAAATACCACGTTCCCGGTGTCAGCCCCGACGATTTCGAGATAACGAGGTAGATTCGACCATCGATGCGTCCGTCGTCCCCATCGTGATACGGGCCGAGTGTAGCATCGGGGGCGCTGACGGTAAGCGAGAGAGAGTCTGAGGCACTGCCCCAGTTGAGATCGACTGGGAACTGGCGCACTCCCAGGAAGAGATATTTGGAGTACCAGACCCATTGACCCTGCTGAATCGTCCCGGAAGACCTCGGGGCTACATCTACTTTCTCCTGGTCATAGCCCGGTGTTACTGTATATCCGTTCGTCGTCTGAATGTCAGTTGCACCGGTGGACGGTACCACCGATATTACTCCGATCATCAGCATCATGATGAGGAACATTGCTCTCATAAACGATCCTTTGATCGGTCATCGGATTTTGGTATACGTGTTCTGTGAAAACCCTTGAATGGAAAAATTTGATAGTGGGATGTCCGTTAACCGTCAAAGAGCGGTTCCCTACACGATGCATCGACATTAACGGCGTAACATTCTATTGACCAATTCTCTCTCTAGAAATAACTGCATTCGTTGAAGGGCGTTGCATCGATTGTCCAAGTTGTTGACGAGTGAACGGTCGTAGTATTGCTCCGAGAGCAGATGCTACCGAATCTGACGTCAAAGTTGCCCGTGACTCCAGGGGAGACATTAATAACTCTCTCCCGGTCACGGCGGCTGGTGAGCCCCTGACATTTCTCCATTCAATGTTTTTCACAGAAGTGCTATTCGAGAAAAAGAGAATGCGATATCTGGCAGCGCTCACCCGTGTTTGATAACTGGATGGGTTCTGTCCTGTCCGAAGATATAGTATCATTGTATCTTCATTGCTCAGAAGATTTCGGTCATGCCTTCGGGGGTAGCGTGCACAACAAATGAGGTAGAAACCATGAGTCGAGGAATTGATTTGCGGATGCTCTCCTTGCTCACCGCATTTATGCTGGTAAGCGTGGCGTTCATTCCTGCGGTAAGCGCCCAGAGTGAGATGAAAAACGCTGAGGATGCGCTGAAGAAAGTCAAGATGGAGATTGTGATCGACAAAGAAAATTTGAAAGAGAGTTATGCAACTGTTCCGCTTGAAGACGGAAAGGAGCAGAAGTACCTCATCAGGCAATGGAAAACGGAGGTGGATGGAAAGGAGGTCTGGAAGTTTAATGTATTTGAATCCAGCCTGGACGGGACCATCGTGCGCGATGTTCTCTTCGGCAGAGACTCTTACTACTGGTGGGATTCGAGCGGCATCCACATGCACTTCGGGCCGATAGACATGGGTGCTCTTTCCGGTGGGGGCGGTGCGATCGTGGAAGCATTCGGAGTTTGGTTGGCTTCAGTGCTATGAATTACTGGCTTTGCCGGCATCGCTTTTGGCGGCGTTCTCGCGGTGGCGATGATAATTACATACTGGTATTACCAAAATTCCGATGGGAGCATGGACGTGTATCTCAGTAATACAACGATTGCCCTCATTCCGGTGTATGCCCTTATGCCCGGACCCCAACCGATTGTTGTGCGATTGGGGACAAGTGATGTAATTTTACTACTCTAACTGAACCAATTAAATTATTGAGCTGGTGGCGATGAAACGAAAAACGGTAAAATTTTTAATTACTTTGTGCTGGGGGGAGTCTCTCATTTTACTCTCCATTCTCATGGGCCGTTATGAAACTCAGATGCCGCGCGGCTTCTCACAGGTGGCCTTTCTCGTTGGGTTAATTCTGGGAATCATATCCGTGTGGGCATTCAATAAGGTCGATGCCAGGTTCGCCGATAATGAAGAATGGGGGGAGGTGACGGAGTGATCATTTATAAAATCCCGCTTCGAAGGATGTACCTCCAATCCGCGAAACCTCCTGAAGGGCAAAGGATTATGTAAAACTAATTCAAGGATGAAAATGAAACGATCGGCTCTGTAGAAAAGGTCGGATCGACCACAACAAAACGATTGTCCAAAGCCTCTCCAGTGCATAGACCGTCAGTTTAAGTTTCATCTCTTTTTGCTGATACCGGGTTTTTCGTGCGGTGAGGTGTCCTCCCCATTTTCGTTTCATGATGGAGAAGGTCGTTTCCACGGCGGATCGTCGATGATACTGCTCGGGATCGAATCGGTCAAACACTCGACTTCGGTAGGTCCCAGAAGGGACGTCCAGGGAGGATTTCCGAGCAGGAATGAACGCTTCTGCCTTCAGGTCTTCCACGATGAGCCGATGGATCGATTCCGCATCGTACGCCTTGTCCATGACGTAGACGGAAGTATGGACATGGCGATACGCCTGTCGAAGGACGGCTGGCGCATGACGCACCTCATGGATCGGGGTTCGGCTCATGGCGAATCCCAAGAGCATCAGCCGTTCGGTGTCCACAACCACCGAGAGTTTCATGAAGGTTTTCTTGGTCGTCCGGTTCGTTCGCAGTACCAGTCACTGGCATAGTCGCAGGTGAAGCCGGTTGCATCAACCGCAACCAGGGAACCAGCCGCATCAGGAAGAAGGCTCACCTCGGCAAGGTGATGGATCAACGTGGAAAGAAGGACGGAGGATAGCCGTGCCACAAACTTCTGCAAGGTCGTAAAATGAGGGATGGTCTTTAGATTGAGGAGATCGCGGACAGCGGGCGTGAGGCTGACAAGGTCCGCGATATCGCGATAGGTCGCTCCGCGATACTCTTTGAACAGGAGGAGAGTCAGGAGTTGCTGTTGCGTATACGTATGGCGGGAAAAGCATTGGGAGTAGCGAAGAAGAGGAAGCCGATGGACGTGGCCATGGGCGGCATGAAGAAACCTCATATATCGGCTCGAAGACACTGTAGATGCCTCCTGTTGGAATGACGCAGGCCATACAAAAAACACAGGTTCTATCTATACTGTTTCCGGCTATTGCCAAAAGGAGACAAAGGAATTCTACAGAGCCCATTTATTCAGCACTTACTAGCGGTTCAATTGCCATTCCTGCAAATAACAAGTGTAGGAAGAGGCCGATTTTTAGTGTTCTCATATTTCTTTCCTCCACGTGAACGCTTTTCGCATTCACAGACAAAATCGCACATCAGGTGAGAATTGTCTTCTGTGAAAAACCTTGAACCATTGAGGGTTTTAGTGAGACTCCAGAGGCGGTTGGTTGGATGAGACCATTTTCCACTGTGAATAGATTGATCACTGTCCGGGCCCGATACCACCAAGGTGTTGAGGCTGTCCTGAAAGTAGAGATTGCGATGCAGATGTGAGGGCTGAGAGGGCTTACTTACGCCTCCCTTGCGGTCCGACGGATTCATCTGGGTTGCCGGCGATTCGAGGTCATCCATGCACGGTTACAACGCGGTCCGGATCGCGGACCCGGTCCACGGCACGATCGGCCTCTCCGCACTCGAGCTGGCCGTGGTCGACACGCAGGCCTTCCAGCGCCTCCGAACCGTGCGGCAGCTCGGCCTCGCGTACCTCGTCTTCCCGGGTGCCGACTACTCGCGCTTCGAGCACTCCCTCGGCGTCTGCCACATCACGGGCCGGATCTTCGCCTCGCTCGCCGAACGCGGCTCCTTCGACGCGCGGACGGTCCAGCTCTACCGCCTCGCCGGCCTCCTCCACGACATCGGCCACTATCCCTTCAGCCACCTGACCGAGGACGCGGTCGTCCGGTTCTATCACGACCGTCCGGGTGGTGCGCTCACCCACGAGATGCTGGGAAGGGAGGTTCTTCGCCGGGACTCCGAACTCCGGGGCGTCCTCGAGGGGGCCGGCTTCTCCCCCGACGAGGTCGCCTCGATCTTCACGCACGAGGCCCCCGCCCTGTACGAGAACCTGATCTCATCCGACCTCGATGCGGACCGGATCGACTACCTGCTCCGCACGGCCTCCCACACGGGCCTCCCGTACGGCTCGGTCGACATCGACTACCTGCTTGCGAAGACCACCATCGACGCGTCCGGCAAGATCGCACTCGCACCGAGCGCGATCCGGCCCGCGGACCACTTCCTGCTCTGCCGCTTCTTCGATTATCAGCAGATCCCGTTCTACAAGACCGTGATCGCCTTCGACCACGTGTACAAGGCCGTGCTCCTGTCGCTCTTCGATCGGGGGGACCTCGACTGCTCGGCCTCGGCGGTCACGGCCATGCTCGGCACGGAGGCCTGGTACCGCTTCGACGACGTGGCGGTCCTGGGACGCCTCCGCACGCTTGCCACGGAGCCCCTTGCCGAGCCGGTCCGGTCGATGGTCGCGGCCCTGGTCGAGCGCCGGCCGCCGCGCCTCGTGGCCGAGTACGAGGTGCTGCTCCGCCGGGAGCGTTCGACCCGCGAGGAGTTCACCGCAAAGCGGACGATGCTCCGGGCGCTGGTCCCCCGACTGGCGGCGGGGTCCGGGGTCCCCGAGGAGCAGTTCTTCGTCTGGGACCACGTCAGCGAGCTCACGAAGACGCCGCACTTGATCTCGTCGTACGAAGCGGGCCTGAGCGGGGAGCAGTCGATCCGGATCCTGGACCCGGCGACCGGCCTGTCGGAGCCGATCATGGAGCACCCCCGGTCCCTCATGTCGATCCTCTCGAACTACGCCCTCTACGCCCTCCGCCTGTACGCTCTCCTCCCCGATGACGGGGACGGGCTCCACGAAGGGATTCGGAACGAGGTCCACGGCGCCCTCCCGTTCATGCACCCGGTCGTCCCGGACTGACGGAGCTCAGGCGAGGAGCAGGTACGCGCCGAGGGTCGAGAGGAGCGCGAGCGCGAGCAGGACTACGGCGACCGGCCCGAGCATGGCCAGCAGGGCGGTCACCGTCGTGCCGAGCTGTCCCACGCGGCCGTACCCGAAGACCCGGATCCCCTCGACCCGGACCGTGGAACCGGCGGCCTCGGCCGGCGCCAGGTCCGCGAGCGCAGCCTCGACCGCCTCGAGGACATAGGGTACGAACGCCGCGGGCGGGACCGCGAGCCCGATCGGGTTCCGACCCGAGAGCGTGTTCACCACGTGGGTGTCGGTCGTCAGGACCTCGCACTCGTCCACGAGGCCGAGTACGGCTGCCCGGACCTGCTCGCGGACCCCGGCGAGGACGTTGTTGCCGTCGAGGAGCACCCAGGCCGTTGTCTGGCTACCGATCCGAACGGCGAGGACCTGGACGCCGAGCTCCCCGAAGCCCTCGCGCCGACCGAACGGCACCGCTCGCCTGCCGGCACCGGCCGCGAACCGGTCCTGCGCCGTCCCGGCCGCCGACGCGATCCCCCGATCGACCGCGGCGATGTACTCGGTGCCGAGCGGAGAGGCCGCCTCGACCGGCGGCGGGACCTCGTGCATGCAGTTGTGCGCGTCCGCAAAGGCGACATGGGCGAACGGTGCGGCCCCGCGCAGGATCGCGAGCCCGATCCCGTAGTCGAGGTCGTCGGTCGTCAGCGGGGATCTGGTGGCCGCGGCCAGGACTGTGTCGCCGAAGGGCTGGACCAGTATCTCGACGGTCCCCTCGCGGGTCCGCGAGGAGGGGCCCGCGAAGGGCCCGTAGCGAAGGGAACCCCGGGCTCCCTCCACGGCGCCCGCGATCGCCTCGACCCCGTTCGGCGAGACCAGGTTGAAGTCGTGGGTCGCGCACCCGTGCAGGACGAGGGTCTCGCCGCCGAGGCGGGCCGAGAGCTCCGCCGGCAGGTTCGAAGAGCCTATCTCCCCGAGCGGGCCCGGGTGGAGGTTGGGCACTGTCACGGTGATCGCCGGCCGGCCCTCGCGGCGGATGTGGAGCGTGACCTGGAGGACCTGCACCTCCTCCCCGAGCCGTTCGAAACAGTCGTCGAGCGCCGACGAGCCCGCGATCAGGTGGGCCGCGAACGCGTTCGAGAGGGCGAGGAGGGGCAGGCCGAAGGCGGCCCGGACCGGGCGCTCGACGAACCGGACGAAGGCGAGTGCGATGAGGCCGGCGACGAGGATCGGGGCGAGGGCCGGCAGGGCGGCACCCGGGCCGAACTCGCGGGCGAGCGCGACCGCGCCGATCGCCGCCGGGATGAGGGCCGGGAGCAGGACCCTCGAGAGGCGCCGGTCGGCGATCGCGGCCAGGACGAGGAGGTGGAGACCGAAGACGAGCCCGAGCGCGAGGGCGTACAGGGCCGGAAACGCGTAGGGCGGCACCAGCGGCGCAGGGAGAAGCGAGGCCACGACCAGGACGACTGTTCCGCCCGCCGCCATGAGGGCCGGCCAGGCGGGCGCTCGACGAAAGAGCGGTATCAGCAGAGTGCCGAGCCCGGCCGCCGCGAGCCCGGGCACCACGAACCCCAGGACCCCGAACCAGTCGACCGTGTCGGTCCCGGCCTGTCCGCCGAGCGCCGACATCGCCTCGACCGCCAGGCCGACGAGCACGATGGTCGCGATCGAGACGGGCCACGGCGGCGGGGTCACGATGTACCGCGAGAGGTCTTCGAGACGGCGCTCGGATGGGGCGGGCATGCGTCGTGGAGTACTCGCTCCCGTAACGGATAAGTCGTACGTCAGGCTCCATCCCCGGCATAGGCTCATGAGCCTCCCCGCCCAATCAGTACGCCGGAGCCTGGGGTATGAGCGGGAAGAAAGAGTTCGTGGTGGGCGTCTCCGGGGCGAGCGGTGCCCCGTACGCTCGCCGGCTGCTCGAGGTGCTGGCCGACGAGGCGACGGTCCACCTCGTCGTCACGGAGCAGGCACAGGCGATCGCGGCCCACGAGGGGGTCCGCTACGACGACCTGGACCTGACCATCCATCCGAACACCGACCTCGCGGCCGCGATCGCCTCGGGCTCGCACCGGTCCGACGGGATGGCGGTCGTGCCCTGCAGCACCAAGACGCTTGCCTCGATCGCTCACGGCCTCTCGTCCTCGCTGCTCGCACGGGCAGCGGACGTGACCCTCAAGGAGCGGAGGCCGCTCGTGCTGCTCGTGCGGGAGATGCCGCTCTCGCGGGTCCATCTCCGGAACATGCTCGCCGCAGACGAGGCCGGCGCGACGGTGATGGTCGCGAGCCCGGGCTTCTACGGCCGGCCGAGGACGGTCGACGACCTGGTGGAGATGGTCGTCGGTCGGGTCCTCGATCACCTCGGGGTCGAGCACGCGCTCGGCCCGCGCTGGGAGGGATACGATGCGTAACGACACCACGATGCGGGATTATATTGAACGAATGCGGGAGGAGGGCCGTGCGACCGAGCTCGCCGAGCCGGTATCTACGGTCTACGACGCACCGAAGAGGTCGGCCGCAACCGACCGAATGCTCCTCTTCAACGACCTCGGGAACGGCTGGCGCGGCGTGATGAACCTCGTCTCCGACCGCGCCTCGATCGCGCGGGCCCTCGACCTGCCCGCGGACCGGGTGGTCGCCACGCTCGCGGATGCCCGGTTCGACGGCCGGGTCGGCGTCGACGGCCCCCTCGCGACGGGGAAGGTCGACCTCGACCGGATCCCGGTCATGAAGCACTACCCGCGGGACGCGGGGCGCTATATTACGGCGGGCATCGTCTATTCGCGCTTCGGCGGGGTCGAGAACGCCTCGGTCCACCGGATGCTCGTGGATGGGCGGGATCGGCTCGTGGCCCGGATCGTCGAGGGGCGCCATACCTTCAACCTCCACCGGCAGGCGCGCGAGGCGGGCGAGAGCCTCCCCGTCGCGATCGCGATCGGGGTCCATCCGGCCGTGATGCTCGCGGCATGCACGCGCGTGCCCGAGGGGAAGGAGCTCGCGTACGGAGCCGAGCTCCTTGGCGGCGAGCTCGGCGTACGCGAGTGTTCGAACGGCGTGCTCGTGCCCGATGCGGAGATCGTTCTCGAGGGCTACATGGGTGCCGGCACGGCCGACGAGGGGCCGTTCGTCGACATCACGGGGACCTACGACCCGGTCCGGGTCCAGCCCGTGATCGAGCTCTCGGGGATGGCGGTCAAGCCCGACCCGGTCTACCACGGGATCCTGCCCGGCGGGGCCGAGCACAAGGCCCTGATGGGGGCACCGTACGAGCCCAAGATCTACCGCGCGGTGGCGGGCGTGACGACCGTCCGGAACGTGGTCCTGACCCCCGGGGGGTGCGGGTACCTCCATGCCGTGGTCCAGGTCCGGAAGGCGACGAACGGCGACGGCAAGAACGCCTGCATGGCCGCGTTCGCGGCCCACACCTCCCTCAAGCACGTCGTGATCGTGGACGAGGATATCGACCCGTGCAGCATGGCCGAGGTGGAGTACGCGATCGCGACACGCGTCCGGGGCGACACGGACCTGCTGGTCGTGGCGGGTGCGCGCGGCTCCTCGCTCGATCCGTCGCGCATGGCCGACGGCACCAACGTCAAGATCGGGGTCGACGCGACCATGGACCTCGGGCGAGAGGACGAGTTCGTCAGGGCGGGGTGGGACGATGCTCCTTGACCGCGACGACGAGCGGGTCCTCGCGGGCGAGTTCGGTGAGACGCGGCAGCGGCTCATGGAGCTCCTGGTCGGGCTCGGGACCGTGTACGGAGCCGAGAGGCTCGTGCCGATCACGTCGGCCCAGGTCTCGGGGGCCTCGTACAAGACGATCGGCGACTGGGGGCTCGAGTGGCTCTCCTCGCTCGACGCCCGCGCGGTCGTGCCGGCGGTCCTGAACCCGATCGGGATGGACCTCGAACGCTGGCAGGAGATGGGGATCCCCGCGGAGTTCGCCCGCAAGCAGGAGGAGGTGGTCGGGGTCTATCGCCGCCTCGGGATCCGGCTCGAGTGTACCTGCACGCCGTACTACCTCACGATGACGAACTACGGCGATCACCTCGCCTGGTCCGAGTCCTCGGCCGTCTGTTACGCCAACTCGGTCATCGGAGCCCGGACCAACCGCGAGGGCGGTCCCGCCGCGCTCGCCGCGGCCCTGGTCGGAAAGACGCCCTTCTACGGCCTGCACCTGGTCGAGAACCGTCGTCCGACCGTCGTGGTCGAGGTCGAGGGCGCACCCGAAACGCCCGACGGCGGCTGGTACGGGGCCCTCGGCGTCCTCGCCGGAAAGGAGGTGGGGGCCCGGATCCCGTTCTTCCGCGGGGTCCGTCCGAACCGGGACGGGCTCAAGAGCCTGGGCGCCGCGATGGCCGCGACCGGGGCGGTCGCGCTCTTTCACGTCGATCGGATCACCCCCGAGGCCCGCGTCTTCCCGTTCGAGACGGCCGGACTCGAGACGATCACGGTCACGGCCGCCGAGGTCGAGGCCGTCTGGTCGGAGCTCCCCGTGGAGGCGGTGGCGCTCGGCTGTCCCCACTGCTCGGGCGACGAGCTCGCCCGGATCGCCGCCCTGCTTGCGGGAAAACGGACGACCCGGCCGCTCTACGTCTTCGCCGCGAGGCGCGTGATCGCCGAGCACCCGACCGAGGTCGCCGCGGTCGAGCGGAGCGGGGCGCGGGTCTACGCCGACACCTGCATGGTCGTCTCGCCCGCCCTCGAACGCTACGGCGTGATCCTGACGAACAGTGGTAAAGGGTTCGCGTACATTCCCAGCATGTGCGGGGCCGAGGCCCGGCTCGCACCGCTCGAGGCCTGCGTGGCAGCGGCCACGAGCTGACCTTTTCTCTTCTCGCGTCTATCCCCGTATCTCCATGGGCTGGTTCGACATCGTCCTCACGCGACTGAACCCCGAACGCCGGGTGGCCCGTCTCCGGGAGAGTGGAGACGTGGGCGGCCTGGTCCGGCTTCTGGCGCGGGGGGAACCCCCGGTGCGCCATCTTGCCGCGGCTGCTCTCGGAGAACTCGGAAGTCCGGCCGCGATACCGGCCCTGGCGGCCGCGCTTGCGGGGCCGGACGTGGAGGGTGTCCGGTGGCGGGCGGCCGAAGCCCTCGTTCGCATCGGTCCCCTGGCACTCGAGGAACTCGTACCCCTCGCCGTCCACCCCGATCCGGATGTCCGGTGGAAGGCGTGCGTGGCCCTCGGGGAGATCGGGGATCGGCGCGCGGCCCCGGTCCTGATCGAGCGCCTTACCGATCTCGACCGCTTTGTGCGCGGACGTGCGGTCTCGGCTCTCGTCCGGCTTGGGGCGCCGGCGGGAGGGCCGCTCGCCCGTGCGCTCGAGGATCCGGACGCCAGGATCCGGCAGGGGGCGGCCGAGGCGCTCGGCCAGATCGGGGATCCGGCCGCGATGGAGGGGCTGCTCATCGCAATCCGCGACCCGGTCGAATCCGTACGGCGTGCCGCGGCAGTCGCCCTCCTCCGGCTGAACCCGGCCGTGTGACGGTTCCGAATTTGTTAAGGCCGTCCCCGGCGAAGCTGATTGCAGTGTTCGGACCTCTCTCGCCCGGGAGGGCGGTCGCCATCGGGTCGCACCGCCTCCGCCTTGAGATCGAAGGAGGCATTCCGGTCTACATCCGCGAGCACGATGGCGTATCGCACGTGCGAAAACTGGTCGGTCCCGGACACCAGCTCGTGCTGCACCCCGTCGAACCACTCCGCCTCCCCGAAGAGATCACCCGCTACCTCGAGCTCTCATTCGATCCGCTCGTGGTCGGGCCAGGTGAGGAAGAGGTGGTGCACCTGCTCTTCCCGTTCGACCTCGGGGTCTTTGTCTGCAGCCAGGGCGCGACGGACCTGATCGACCTTTTCTCGCTCAACTCGCCCAAGTTCTCGCTCTACGGGCCTCTTACCGGGGGGTTCGTGACCCGGTGGCACCGGAGCCCGCTCTCGGTGGAGCGTCCCCGGCCCGACCCGTGTGTCGAGGGGATCCTCCGTCTCTCGATCAGAAACCAGACACGTGATTGGGTCGAGGTCGGGCGGGCCGTCTTCGACTGCGGCGGCATGAAACTCTGGTTCGGCGACCGCGTCGGCATGGTCGCGTCCATGCGCATCCTCCGCGCGAACCACGCCGAGACCGAGGTGC
>Ga0074193_1003254_pt1 | contig 12339 bp, 9 predicted proteins | sample EPASupsiteHSE605_FD_64523 | JGI IMG/M metagenome (GOLD analysis project Ga0074193, IMG submission 64523) | Bioremediated contaminated groundwater from EPA Superfund site, New Mexico - Sample HSE6-05 | ecosystem: Environmental > Aquatic > Deep subsurface > Groundwater > Contaminated ... | reverse complement strand
CGGCAGGCGCTGCGCAGTTTATGGCTCGTGAACCCAGGAGTCCTTTGGAGCCAGCATTCTCCCAAGCGAACCACGGAACGCGGGGTTCGTCATGGGAAATGTGGTCTCAATATAGTCAGCAAGCCCCTGCTGAAGCTGCTTTGCGAGTACAGATGGCAGCATCGTGACGCCTCCTATCAACAATTACTTGATTATCAATTCTTTTTTGGGACTATTGATGCCGCCCAAAATACGTTCAACCATTCCCACAGCTTTTAAAACAGCATCAATGCTGATATTGGGGATTTCACTATTATTATTCAAGTACCCGCTAAGATACTCTGCGGAGGGGTTGTCGATACCGAGGCGCTCACACAATAGCCAGCACGCAGATTCCGCCTCAAATTCCTCTTCATTATCCGTAAGGCCGTATCTCTGCGGCAACCATTTCGCATCCGGCTGATATAGGTGGCCGCAGAACGCGTGACCGAGCTCATGAAATATTGTAGCAAGCTTCGAGGCGTTGGGAATGTTTTTATTCAGTACCATCCCAAAAATGAGCTTAAAAATTTTTGAGGTATTAGCAGCCTTGAACTCGCCAGTATCGTGTATAGCGCGGATATTACCTGCCAGAGTTGTAGCATAATCCTGCTCGACTGTTGCGATTCCCTCGTAGTACATGCTCCGCCGGATTACCTCTATTCTTTGGTTGGTGATTTCGCCGCTTGCAAGAAAGGGTTCCTCCAGCTTCTTCGGGAATGCCTTTCCCTCAGTGTCGCTAAGCTCGTAGACAAATGAGACAGGACCGAAGGGCCTTAAAATAACAAGAGGTCTCGCACCAAGTTTCGGGTGTCTCTCAAAACGATTCTGCCAGTCAGAAGCACTTGCGACATAAACGCTTCCCGGCTTCTGTACATGAAGGAGCATCGCATTATACGGTGCCATATGCCGGAATTTTTTCACAAAACTCAGCAGCTCTTTATAGTCCGTAGATGACCGGTATGTTCCGACTTCCTCAAACAGTTTATCAAGTTCCGGTATTGCCTTCATATTCTCACCCCAATACTTCCCGCTGTAGAGCGGGAAATCACTTCTCAATAGCCGCTTTTAGCTTTTCATCTGACAGTTCACACAGCGCCGGATTTGTTTCCAGTTTTTTCATGACCTAATATTTGTTTTTATATGAGACCCAGTCCGCTTTCACGATGCCTTGTCGTTCCAAAAGCGCTTTCAACCGGAAAAGCGGCCACTGTATGGCTCTGCCCTCGTTGATGTAAGCAGCGGCTTCAGCTCGGCTGTCGATACCCCAGTGCTTGGACAGAAGCTCATATAACGCGGCTTCCTTGATTCCGGCATCGCAAAGTGTAACAACAGCTCTTATAATATCGTTTTCCCGTTGCTCTGCTTTTGCCGCGCTACATTCGTTACGGACAAATTCTTCACCGGCCTGTATCGCGGTATCTTTCGCAAAAACACCGGCCTTTTTCAAAAACTCTGCAAAGTCCATTATTTCGCGTCCTTTCCGTACTTCTCCTCAAAGAACTTCCATGCGGTTTCGTAGTTCTGTTCGCGGTCGCAGCGGTCACCGAAGTCGGTATACTCTATATCGTACTCGTTAGGCTACCCAAAAGGGTATCAGCTGAAGCTGCCAAGCAAGTACGGATGTTAGCGTACTTACGCTTTCGGCTTTTTTCAATAATAACGGTTAAAAAGGAAAACTACCTTCATCTTTTGGTTCCTCCAACACGACATCAGAGGAGAAAACATCCCGTAGGTCTTTTAATCTTAAGAGAATTTCATCATAAGTCAAAATTACGATATTGCTCAAACTGTTGCGATAGTTTTCAAATGCAGCAACTTGACTTGGTTCTAAAGATGAGAGCTTGCCAATAATTACAACGCACTTCGGATTGAATGCGGAAAAGGCTTGCGGAGTGTTTCCACGAATATCGTTATACTGCTTCATCAGGGAATCTCTATAGTTGATCACCTGATTTACGGCGCCGCTCATTTCTTGCGTGAAACTATATGTTTGCCGGTACGGTCCTTGAATAATTGCGGTCTGCGGCGTTTTAATTTCGATCAGAACGACGTTGTTTGAAATTTGGTTTTGGTAAAGGAAATCACAAAGATTGCCATTGCGATTATCAATGCTTTTCCCACCAACGTAGGCCTTGTCCTGAAAAATAGTGCATGGTGAAGCAAATACCTGCGCCAGTACCCACTGGTTTTCCTTAAAAACTTCACTTTGCCAAAATTCTTCGCTTGGATTGTCGAGATTATCTTCAATTAAAGATATGACCCGGCTTAAACGTTCAATGCTGATTGATTCGCTCAATTGTGCGATATTTTCATTCTGCAGGTTTTGCAAAGCATTGGCGAGTGAATCAATGGAATCGGCTCTTGTTATGAGTTGCAGCAGGACCTTGACAAGTTCGAAGTTTTCAGCATTTCCAATCATCCGTGCTGCAGACGGGTCGTTTTGGATAATATCCAAAAAGCTGTTGAAACTGCTGTCTATCCGCTTGTATGTAGCATAACCGTATGGGATGCCGTTTTGGGCATACATTTCATACAGGGATGCTAAGTACTGAAATAGATTGAATACCGCCGTCGTATCAAGTGTGAGCTCCATGATTTCACCGGTTTTGACACTACGCGGTGTAATCTTCTCTGTCGGGTAGCCATCCCCTTTGCTTTTTTTTTCATAAATCAGTTTTCCGGAGATACACATATCACTGTCATGTGAATTGTCAACCAGTATAGGTTCAAAAACGATTCTTGTTACGTCAGTATCGCTCTGGTTTAATACAATAGGAGAAACTGAAGCCGTTGCTGCAGAAGTGGACTCCACCTCAATCCGGTTCCCGTCTGTCGGAGTCGCCGGTGTTCTTCTTTGATAATCTGTCAATGGTATCTTCATGAGTACTTCTCCTCAAAGAACTTCCATGCGGTCTCGTAGTCCTGTTCGCGGTCGCAGCGGTCGAAGGGGGCTACATATTCAATGGTTCGCTCCACGGGGCCGCCGGGTTGGGTATCGTCGGTGATGGTGCGATAAAACTTCTTTTCGCCGGGAGCGCCCTTGATGCCGTTTTCCCATGTTGGGCGGTCGTAGCCCACGCCGGTGAGGGAGCGGTTGTTGGTGAATACGATGCGGCCGCTGGCGTCGTACCAGGTGTCCGCCTCGTACTGCTGCAGAACGGGGAATTGAATGCGATAGATAGTCTTAAGCTGGTCGAGAGTCATTCCCAGCGCCATGGCGGTTAGCACGTCTATTTCCACCAGCGCCTGCCGCCGCTCATAGTCCGTGCGAAGCGGCGTGTTCCATGTCCACTCCTGCGTGAGGGAGGAGAAGCGGGACGGTCGTAGACGCGGGTCGGATTTTGACCAAGAAAGAACACTATACTCCTGTTTATACGTTTGTGACCACAAGGATCGATATTGAACGTTTAAGCAATTTAACAGTAATGAACGTGATGATATTTCACCAGAATAATTCTGTTCTTCAAAAACGGGAAAATGTGATACCGTATCAAATCTTATATTTGCTTTTCCTGATGCTTTTACAAAGAAATCAAAAGGTAAAGATGCCATATATCCGGCTTCCAAAACAATCCCATCCTGAATGGCTATCTCAAAGATACCATCAATATGTGTTGTCCCAGGAGCTACGATCGCTGCTAAAAGCGTTCTTTCGCCACTACGATTAAGCATTTTTCTCATACATATTCTATACTCACTAGTCACTTTTGTACCCCACGGGGTAATAGGCACTCTCATCAAGAAAGTTTCAATATTGCATGCTGGAGAATAGTTTATCCTTTGGACATACTCGGCTGGAATGTTTGTTAAGTCAACACTATCAAATGCACGATGTGTTTTACAGCCCTCCTGAGATGTTTGATAAATAGGATTTGCAACTCCGATATGAGGCCCAGAATAAATAGTGTCAGCGGCGGCTTCGGGAAAATGAACATTGCGGATAATTATCTCATCTACTTGAGCTCCGGTTTCTTCAAACATGACAGTTGAAAACACTTTGCGATTTAGTTTTTCCAATGTTTCCTTATGTGCCGCAAAGCATTCGAGAACCGAAAGCAATTGTTTTGCATGAAGAATAGGCAATCTGGCCTGCAACCAGTTTGATGTTCCATCTAATAATGTGGAAAATAGTAGCATTTCGGATTTTCCAATGTGTATAATTCTATCCGGGTGACCAAAAACGTTCCAATTATCATTTTTATCTTTTATACCTTGAAGCGGTAAGGAAGCAGAAAAATAGCATTCATCGATTGTTTTAGGATGGAAAAGATTAAAAACAGCTTCAAAGCCTAGAGACTGAGCATTTGAATAAATATTTAAGCCGAATTTCATGGCGTTCCCAACTTCTTGAAATAACTTCAATTCATTCTCAAAGCGGAAATGTTTTCGCAATCGCGGATATAGCTGTTCTCTCAGTAATCCACCATTAGCATCTTCATATACACCGTTGGGATGAATAAAAGCTAAAACACCTTTGGACCTACAAAATCGCCAAGCTTGTGGCAGAAAACATTTAAACAAATCAGTTTGTTGCCCCTTGAGCTCATAATAGTTCTGAGCCGCATTTAGATAGTTTAACATCCCAGTTGTAGATGTATATTCCAAAAAATATAGTGAATTGGTGTTGGCATCTTGGAGGGCTTCATTTCTTGCGCGAGTTGTCTGCACCGCCTTATAATCTTTGATAGCAAACGCCGGATGCTTGTCAGATAAAACCGCCTGTTCGTTCCATTCCATCTTAATCCACGGCGGGTTTCCGATAATAAGATCAAACCCGCCGCGCTCTGCAAACAGGTCGGCAAACTCCAGTTCCCAGTGCATGAAGTGGTTCTGCTGGGCAATATCGCGCACCGTCGCAAGACGCGGCTGCTTTTCACAAAGTTTGGGGATATCCACCACGCCGTCGCCTTGAAACGCTTCCAGTATTTTAGATTCAAGTTCCTGCATCGGAGTTGGAAACAGTGACAGTTGTCCCCGGCTATGCTTCTTCTCGTAAACGGTATCGGTCACCTTGACCAAATCCGTCGTACCTTCAAGAATCATAGACATATCGAAGAGAAATTCGGAGCGGGTGGGCAGGAGGTCGGCCTTGTCGATGGGCCAAAACCAGAGAGCGCACCAGTAGTCCATGGCAAATTTGAGTCTTGCATACGGGCCCGCGTTGCGCATCTCCTCGGAAATATACAGTTTTTTATAAATCATATCCTTCTCACGGATGGTGGTGCGGGACACGACAGTTTCCTCCGGCTGTCCCCATACGGAGAGCGGGTCGGAGGTCTTCTCGTCAATCTCCCGGCGCAGCTCGACCACTTGTGCCCAAAGCTTGTCCACCACATCGGAGAGCCGCAGAGCGGTTTGAACATCATCATCGGAGAAGGGCTTTGTGAACTGCTTGTTCCATTCCTTGATCGCTTTTATATTATCCGGGGCAAGGCTCTTGATGACCTTGTCGGTATAGTTTGCCATGCCGGTATCCCCGGCGAAGAAGTGGTACACCTGAGATTTCGGTTTGCGCTTGCCGTCCGTGGGTATGCGCTCCGGCTCGGAATCATACCAATGGGTGCCGGTGGCCTGCAGCTGTGAAATATGATAGCACTGCCGCCGTGCGCCGATGAGGGAGTTGCCGCAAACAAGCTGGGTGTTGAACCACGGCACATAGCCGCCGCCGAAGATGGTGTTCAGCCACAGGGATACCTCCGCAAGCTCCACGGCGATGGGGTTGAGGTCGATACCGTAGACATTGCGGTCGGCAATATACATTTTGATGCGCTGCAGCTCCTCGGCGCGGTTTTCGTGGGAGACCTCTTTGCCCGTTTCCTTCTGCTTACGGTCGAGATATGCCTCCGCCAGCTGGGTGATGGCCTCATTCAAGAAGGCCGCCGATCCCATTGCGGGTTCCATGACGGTGAGGTGCAATATCTCGTCAGCGGTCTTGCCCTCCAGAAGCTCCTTGAGGGCATACTTCACAAGGCACTTTGTCAGCACCTCCGGCGTGTAATAGGATGCGGATTTCTCCCGCTCCCGCCCGGCAAGGCGATAGATAAAGGTGCCTTTTTCGTATTTGCGCAGCTTTCCGTCCGGGTAGCGGGCGCGCTCTGCCTCGGTATAGTTTGTGAGCTCCCGCTCCGGCACGAAATAGCCGACGTCCAGCTCGTTTATCTCGTCGCGCTCACGCTTGACCTCAAAAAGCGTCTCCTGCGCAATGAAACCACGGTAGCTGAGCAGAGCCTCGTACACCGCGCCCATCTGGTTGATGCCGAGAGTGGAATATGATATGCGGCCACGCCGAGCCCCTCTGCGCCCGGATTCGCGGGTGAGGCTCATCTTTTTGATGATTTGCAGCATGACGCAGTTGCGTATCTTTGCCGCCGTGAGCATGGGGGTAAACTCCGGGTCGAAGATATGCGCTTTCAGCGGCTCTATCACGAAGATATCGTGGACAGAGTCGCTCTGCTGAAGGGTCTTCAATTCTTCCTCTGTTTCGGGATAACCGTTATATATCAGGTTGTAGAGTTTGGAGAGCGTCTCATGCAAATAGAAGCCGTCGCCAACGGCGGCAGTATCTTCGTTGATGTTGTCGGCAATATCTCGCAGGCTGTCCAGAGAATAGCCTTGCACATAAGCCTGTGCTTTCATGGGCGCATAGCCCAGCTCCGGGCGCGATTCGATGAACAGGACGAATAGCATACGGTACATATACCGTAGGCATTCCATCGAGAGCGCGGAGGCGTCCACCGGATCGGCGTTCAGGTCGCGTCCCTGTCTGTGGGACAGGTCATACAAAACCTCGTTGCCGAGCAGCTCAATGCTCTCTCGCAGCGCATATTTCAAGTCCTGCGATACACCGGAAGCATGCTTATGTGAGTTTTCATCCAACTCATCCAGCAGGCTGCCGCCCTCCTCAGGGCAGAGACTGTCATGGTGCAGCAGAACGGACATGGCCTGCAAGGTAGATTCCTCACGGCGGCCGAATATTTCATCCAAATCGAACTCAAGGTAGCGCTTCTCATTCCATTTGTTGCGGTCTAAAAGGGCGATAGAGCTTTCGCCGAACAGGAGTATCCAACGCGGCGGCTCTCCCATCGAAAAGAACACCTTTGAAATAAGCTCTTCGTTGGCAATCGATGTAACGGTGGTGCCGGAAGTCTGCGTATTCACGCTTGCGGCGTCAAAGCAGGCACCGTGCATAAGTCCGCTGTCATCAACCTCGGCATCCGTGGACAGCAGCACCCACAGGAGCGGTGCGCCGTCATGCTTTTTCACCTCAAGATAGGGATAAGTTTCAACGTTATCTACAACGGGTACCGTGATTGGCGCAGCCTCCCCGAAACCGAGAGCCGACAATACGCTGTCTGCCATCTCTACGATGGAGGGCAGCACCTGTACGCCGTTTCTGGCGCGTATGCTTTTATCGTGAAGAACATAGTACTGCCGGGCGCAGTCACGCAGAAGCGACCACGGTGTACGAAGCTCCTCCGACTCCTTTGCGGATGCACGCCACGCACCCAGCGTGTCAGCAGCGTTTTCCTCGAACACGGAGGCAAAGTAGTGGTTGGTATAGTATTCGTTAATATTGTTGATGCCGGTTAAATCCATGCTCATACTTACACCCCCACGATCGCTGCGATAATACGCAGATACGGCACATCTTCAATTTCAAGCGTATCCTTCACCCAGCTTGTAAACTCATCAAATATACGGTCGACCTCGCGCTCTTTCTCGCTCTTCTGCCGCTCGAAAAGGGATAGCTGCGCTATGGTTTCTTTGTGCCGTTCCTGAAGCCCGATCAGCTTATCCAGCTCCTCATTGAGCTTTGGGTTGATTCTTGCCCAATACTCGGCACAGTGTTCAGACATGATGATTCTTGCCTGCGCAACTGCCGCAGGTACAAGTGACTGAGCGGCGGAGGCAGCCGCAGCCGGGATATTATTTCGGTTTGGCATATCCGTGCGCCCGTAGCCGGTTTTTGCGATGAACTCATCCATAGTAAGGCTACATTTGTATTTGCCGCCGGAAAAATACAATCCGAACCACTCGTCTACCACGGGAGTTGACTTGCGGTTGGGTATCGTTCCCGCGACTATGAACACACAATCGGTCGTCGGCAGCGTTCCTGTCACACCGATGAGCGGGGTCTCGTTTCTACCAAAGAGAAGCCCTGCTTTGTCGTTGATCCACTCAAATATGGGGTGCAGCGGCCAGAGGTATTGCACAGTCGGCCACGCATTTTCGGACATGCTGTTTTGCAGACTGCGCCGCATCTCAGACATGCAGAATTTCTTGTCAGGACTGAGCTGAAGATAGCTCTCCCGGGGCTTGATCTCATCCGGCAGCACAACATCCAGTCTGCGCTGCAAGTCGGGTGTTATTTCTATCTCCACGCCTTCAACGGTCTGGAGGTCATGAATCGGATGCCTGTCCGACTGCGCAAAATAAGCGACGGCAGTCTTCAAATAGTCCAAATCGCGGAAAAGCGTCTCATCGTGATGGACGGTCGGCTGCGGATGGTTGTCACCGCTCCCGGACATCAGCAGTTCAAACGGGTCGAATTCGTCATTTGCTTTGTCGATATTTTGCTCGAATGCAGCCGCATCGGTACCCGATTCTATCGCGGCAGCAGTGAAGAGCTCTTCCGACTCGACATTGAACAACCCCATCAACAACGCAGGGTCGCCGATATTTTTATATGCCTGTTCCTCTTTATTGATGAGAATCTTTAGTATGCGCGTATCGCCGTGAATATCCGGATTGGTACTGCTTATCAGGAAGTAACGGATATCCGGCTGTTCTTTCTGTCCATAACGGTCAATTCTGCCGTTGCGCTGCTGGAAGACCATCAGCGACCACGGAATATCGAAGTGAATCAGACGGTGGCAGAGATAGTGTAGGTTTATACCTTCGGAGGCAACATCAGAAGCTACCAGAATACGAATAGGCGAATCCTCGCGGCCGAAGTCCTCCACGATCTGCTGCTGCTCCGCATCACTCATGCCGCCGTACCTTTCAGGCACCGCGGCATCCGGGAGCCGGAGATCCTTGCGCAGCTGAGCGGCCAAAAAACGCATGGTTTCAATTCGCTCTGTGAAAATAACAATGCGGTCATCGCTTTTGTTTGCAGACCAGCCATAGTCCGAACTTTTCAAAAGTTCTATAAGCCGGGTATACCGTGAGAAGGAGCCAATGTCTATCTGCTCAAGGACTGCCTTCAATTCACGCAGCTTTGCAATATCACCGATTTCATCATTGGCATACCTTTTCTCAAGCTTTTTCAGCCGCTCTTCGATGCTCTTCATGCAGGCGGCAGGACTGGAAAACAGGCTCTTTTCAAGACTCGTTTTAAAGAGTGTGCCTGTAAGATGATGGGCGGCCATATCCATTTCCAGCTTCATATCCGAAAAGACAGCATATGCACGTTCCTCTGCGGGAGAGGCTTGACATTGAAGCGTACTGACACGGCGCTCTTTAAATGCACCGCGTACTTCGCTCTGAATATCCTTTTTGAATCTACGGATGCAAAGCCCTTGAATATCTTCTTTCGTATAATTATGTATATCCGCAATGGCGGTCGGATCGAGCATATTCATCAGAGAGGCGAAGCTCTCGCTGCGACCGTCGTGAGGTGTCGCGGATAACAGAATAAGTGTATCACTGCGCCCAGCCAGCAATTTGGCAAGCCGAGCACGCTGACTCTGAGATTGGTTGTTACCACGGTCAGCCACATTATGCGCTTCATCAATAATAATGATGTCCCATGTGGCATTTTCCAAATGCGTCCGATACTCCACATCACGCTTTAGCGTATCGATGGAGATAATGGTCTTATCATAATAAAAGAACGGATTGTGATTTGAAGGCAGTTTTGCTCTGACCTTTTGAATGTTGCCGGAGTCCAGACGCACAAGAGGGATAGAGAATCGGTTCCAGAATTCTTTCTGAAACTGAAGCATCATGCTTTTTACCGTAACGACAAGGATGCGTTTTCCCTTACCGCGCATCATCAACTCTGAAACGAGGACACCAGCTTCAAGCGTTTTACCCAAGCCAACAGTGTCTGCAATCAGAATGCGTTGTCTGGGGCGACCAAGTGCGAGAGCTGTCGGTTCCAATTGATAGTTCAAAGCATCCATAGCGGCTTTATCGCCTATATGCAAATCGGCATCCGTCGGGATTTGCTGACGCCACTGGCTTTCCATATAAAGCCGGGACTTTCTGAAAAACGGAGAGTCATCTGCAACCAGTTTCGTCGCGGCCGGATCTACAAGATCAATGCTCTCAAGTTCGGTTATAAAAATGCTTTTTTTATCTTTGACGAGCGGAGAAACGCCAACACAATGCAAGGACTGCGAACCGAGAGTATTACTCTCGACCTTTTTTACAGTCCATTCTTCGTCTCTGATTATAACTCTCATGCCCGGAGAAAATTCAATAGAATCCATATCAATCCCTCACATCCGCCAATCTCAGTATTGAAGTATCCGTCACGGCGTTTCTTTAATGTACTTACCGCTCTTTATCCGTGCATCGCTCGGCTTTTCAGCATCAGCGGGGATTGCCCATGTGTAGTCAATGCGGATAACGCCCGGAATACGGTTTTCGGCGCATAAGACCTGGATACGTCTGCGGGATATTCCCCATTTCTCAGCAGTCTGGCGAATAGACAGATACTCCATGTTGCACGCTCCAATCCATTTTTGTGCAAGAAATGCCCTGTAGAATTGTCTACAGAGCACTCATTTTTACGCAGCTGGCTGCCAGCCGATACCGGTTGAGGCCCTGAAGCTTTGCGTCGTTGCCTTTCGACAACTTTACCAATTACATCATATAGTATATGCCAAGCTGCGAATAAAATCAATAGCATTGCACAAAACTTTTTGATTGATGTTACACTCATCTCCCAGGGGATGTTCAAATCTCCGGCGCTCTTCACTGCCAGACCGTCACTAAGTATCGTATTAAATTTTCGCGGTATTGCGCAGGGGGATACCTTTGATGTCGCCGTCATTATTATCTGGCGAAACGGCTGTACGAATCAGATGCGGATGCGCATAAACGCTGTCATATCTTTCGCTGCTTTGTTTAAAAAGATACCGATAACATATATTGATACCACTGCTCACGCCAGTTTTTCAGTATGTATAGCACACAATTCCAACCAAATCATTAGCATGTTTTTCTACCATAAATAGCGGCGACAGGTATTGATAATCCACAGTTTGTATGGCTATATGTAACTGCGTTAAGCGCAGAAAGGTGGTACAAAAATGGAATTCAAGTACGATGTAACCGGCAGCGACCGCAAGCGTCTGGTCATGGCAATCGCAGAGCATCTCGAATGCGACGCCAAATACCTCGGAATGCCTACAGCGGCATACCAAGTGGACTACTTCACCATCAGCAAGGACGGCACACTTTCCTTTGATGACCGTACCGACAGCGACGAGGTGGAGCTGCTGGTCGAGACGCTTCTGGAAAAGGGCTTCGAGCCGGAGGCACGGCCTGAGGACGAGCTTGAGGAAGCTGGCGACTCACTTATTCTTTCCTACCCGCGCAAGGACATCAGCGACGCGGCACTCGAAAACCTGCGTCTGTTGGTGGCAAGCAAGGAAATGCTCATCAAAAAAGCGCTGGGTGCGGACGCGCTGCCGATTGAAGTCACCGACGAGGTGGTCAGCTTCCCATGGTTTGTGGGCTTTCCGCAGCCGGAAGAAATCAGCGCCTACGCCCATTTCACCGGCAAGCTCATTTGCATGGCGAAAACGCAGAAGCGCGTCACCGCCAAGGAAAAGGACACCGGCAACGAAAAGTACGCATTCCGCTGCTTCCTCCTACGGCTGGGCTTTATCGGCGACGAGTATAAATCGGCGCGGAAGATTCTGCTCCGCAACCTCTCCGGCAGCGGCGCTTTCAAAAGCGGCAATCCGAAGGTGCAGGAGCTGGTCGAGCGCATCGAAGCGGACGCTGGTCTCTATGACGACGTGATGAGTTTGCAGGACAAGGAGGTGCCCGATGATGAATAACCGCTTTCCTTCACGGGAGCTTGTTGAGAGCCTCCGAAAGCGTTACCCGGTTGGCTGCCGCGTGGATCTGGTGCGCATGAAGGACCCGCAAGCGCCGCCCGTCGGCATCAGAGGCACCGTGCGCGGCGTGGACGATATCGGCAGCGTGATGGTTGCGTGGGACAACGGCTGCGGTCTGTCCGTGGCTTACGGCGAGGACGCCTGCAAGGTGGTGAGCGGCGATGAGTGAAACGGTCAAGAAGCAAATTCTTGCTATCCGCGACACCGGGCTCCCAAATATGTTTGATGTCCGCACGGCACA
>Ga0074193_1003253_pt1 | contig 12342 bp, 8 predicted proteins | sample EPASupsiteHSE605_FD_64523 | JGI IMG/M metagenome (GOLD analysis project Ga0074193, IMG submission 64523) | Bioremediated contaminated groundwater from EPA Superfund site, New Mexico - Sample HSE6-05 | ecosystem: Environmental > Aquatic > Deep subsurface > Groundwater > Contaminated ... | reverse complement strand
ATGGGCGGATTCGGCCTATCGATCGGCAGACCGACTGGAGCGTCTCGCCAAGGATGGTTTTCGTGAACACATCCAACGCAAGGGGAGCCGTAACCGTCCCTTGACGCCCAGAGAACAGGAAGGCAACAAGACCAGGTCCAGGGTTCGTTCGCGGATCGAGCACATTTTCGGTGTGCAGGCTCAGAAAGCGGGTAATTTGCTGTTGCGCACGATCGGCATAGGTCGAGCCCAGGCAAAAATCGGCTTGCGCAACTTGGCGTACAACATTGACCGGATGGGCATGCTTCTGGCGACAAGCAGGTAAAATGCGCCCAGAAAGCGGCAAAATGGCAAAAGAACGCCATCGAGCGCAGAGCGAGGCGTCGGCAGGGTGCAAAACTGATCGGATTAAATGCCAGAAGAGCATGGTCTTTGTGAAAAAAATTGCCGGTGAGTGATCCCGGGGCTTAATGAGTTAAATTTCAAGATTCCCTTCTGCCAATCGGATGAGGTTCTTAAATGCAATATTGACGCCAAGTGGGCGTTTTTAATAGATGGGCGCTTGGCCAACAGGGGCCGAAACTCAGTACATCCGGTGCCGGAACAGCCAGGTGGCCATGGCAAGGGTCACCACGGCAATGATGGACATCGGCCAGAGATCATGCCAGAAGTATTCCAGGCCCGCGCCCTCGAGGAAGACCCGCCGGACGATGGTGAGAAAGTACCGCATCGGGTCGAGGTAGGTCAGGGCCTGCATGAAATCCGGCATGTTGGCAATCGGCGTCGAGAATCCGGACAGGGTGACCGCCGGCACGAGGAACAGAAAGGCGCCGAGTAGGGCTTGCTGGAGGGTAGCGGAGAAGGAGGAAATCATCAGGCCGACACCGATGATCGACAGTACGTAGATAACCAGGGCAGGTATGAGGGTGAGCAGGTCGCCGGTCAGCGGAACCTGGAACCAGTGGACCGCGACCACGATGATGAGCAGGGCCTCGCCAACGCCGACAATTAAACCGGGCATAGCCTTGCCGATCAGGATTTCCCACGGCCGCAGCGGCGTCACCAGTAACTGGTCGAAGGTACCGGCCTCGCGTTCCCGCGCCACAGAGAGGGCGGTCACGATCAGGGTGACGACCATCGCCAGCAGGGCCACAATGCCGGGCACGATGAACCAGCGGCTCTCCAGATTGGGGTTGAACCAGGCCCGCATGGTGATCCGGGCCGGCAGCTTGGCGCCGGTGGTCTGCTCGATCCGTTCCTCGTTGAAATCCGAGACAATGGTGCGCACAAAGTTCAGCGCCAGCATGGCGGTGTTGGAGTTGCGGCCATCAATCAGCACCTGCACCGGGCATCCTTCGCCATTGGCCACGTTGGCTGAACATTGTTCGCCGATGCGGAGCACCAGCAAGGCGGCCTGACGGTCGATCAGGGGGGCAATCTCCGCCTCGGAGCGAAGCATGCCGACCACCTCAAATCCGGCCGAGCGTTCGAACCGGCCGATCAATTCCCGGGAAAAACTGCCCGTATCCTCATTGAACACCGCCAGCGTCGCATGCTCCAGGTCAAAGGTGGCGGCATAGCCGAAGATCAGCAATTGCAGGATCGGCGGCACGATCACCGCCATCCGGCTTTTTTTATCCCGGAACAGGGCGAGGAATTCCTTGATGATCAGGGCGAGGATGCGATGGCCCACCGTCTGCTCCTATTGGAGATTTTTTCTGGTTGTACGGTAGACCATGCCGTGAAAAAACAGGCCCATGACCACGAGGGCCGCCGCGTTGGGGAGAATCACACTCCAGACGTCGCCCACCAGGAACAGGGTCTGGAGGATGGACACGTAGTAGCGGGCCGCGATCAGGTGGGTCAGGCCCTGGATGAACGGCGGCATGCTGCGGATGTCGAAGATGAACCCCGAGAGGATGAAGGCGGGCAGAAAAGTGCTGACCATGGCCACCAGCGCGGCCACGAATTGGGATTTGAAGATGGTGGAAATAAAAAATCCCATGCCCAGCGCCACCAGCAGAAACAGGGCCGAGACCGCCATCATCAGCCACAGTGAGCCCCGCAGCGGTACATGGAAAAGAAAGTGCGCTATCAGCAAGGACAGCACCAGGCCGCCCATGCCGAGGATGAAATAGGGGATCAGCTTGCCGAGCAGGATTTCCGCCACCGAGATCCGGGTGACCAGCAGGGCCTCCATGGTGCCGCGTTCCCATTCCCGGGCGATCACCAGGGCGGTGAGCAGGGCGCCGATTAGGGTCATGATCACCGCGAGGATGCCCGGCACCAGAAAGTCGGTGGAGCGCACCTGGGGATTGAACCAGATGCGCTGTTCCAGTTGGACCGGCGAGCGCAGTTTTCTGCCTGCCCGTTCCGCCTGCTGTTCCAGCCAGCCGAACCAGATGCCCTGCACATAGCCTTCGATCAGCCGGGCGGTGTTGGCGTCGACGCCGTTGACCAGAATCCCGATCGGCGGGGATTCCTTGCGCAGGTAGTCGCGGCCGAAGTTGTGGCGCAGCCAGATGATGCCGTCGATCTTTGATTCCCGCAGGGCCGTTTCCGCTTCCTGGATGGAGGTCAGGGCCACGGGAGCGAAGTAGGGGGACTGGTACAAGCCGCCGATAAAACTTAGCGACTGGCTGTCGGCCTGTTCCACCACCAGTCCGACGCGGATGTTTTTGGCGTCCAGGGACACGCCGTAACCAAAGATCAGCAGCAGCAGCAGCGGCAGGAAAAAGGCGATGGCGATGCTTGAGGGATCACGGATGACCTGCAGCCATTCCTTGCGGATCATCCCTCGGAGACGCAGCAGCCAGCCCGGATTCATGCGTCTGTCCTTACGGGCTGATTGGCTTCCAGCAGGCCGATGAAGGCATCCTCCATAGTGGCTGCCCGTCCTTTCGCGCCGCCATGGCGCTCTTTCATTTCCTCGGGCGTGCCCTCGGCCAGGACCCGTCCCTCGGCCATGATCACCAGCCGGTCGCAGTACTCGGCCTCTTCCATGAAATGGGTCGTGACCAGCACGGTGACGCCCTGATCGGCGAGGCTGTTGATCTGGGTCCAGAATTCACGGCGGGCCAGGGGGTCGACCCCGGAGGTGGGTTCGTCAAGGAACAGGACCTCTGGTTCGTGCATCAGAGCCACGGCCAGGGCGAGCCGCTGCTTGAAACCGAGCGGCAGGGACTGGCTTTCGGTGGCGGCGAACTGTTTGAGGTCAAAGGTGTGCAGGGCCCAGTCGATCTGATTGCTGCGTCGCGCCCCCCGCAGGCCGTAGGCGCTGCTGAAGAACTTGAGATTGTGCAGCACGGTCAGGTTGCCGTAGAGGGAGAATTTCTGGGCCATGTAGCCGATCTTGGCCCTGGCGGCGGCCGTGGCGGTGCGCAGGTTCATCCCGGCCACGGTGCAGGCGCCGGCGGAGATGGGCAGAAGGCCGCAAAGCATGCGGAAGGTGGTGGTCTTGCCGGCCCCGTTGGCGCCCAGCAGGCCGAAGATCTCACCGTGCCGCACCTGAAAGCTGACCTGGTCGACCGCGTAAAAATCGCCGAACCGGCGAACGAGCCTGTCCACCGTAATCACCTGCTGACCGGCCAAGCGGCCGTTGCTCCGGCGCAGGGCGATACGGTTGTTGTCCCGGACCCCTGCGTCATCCTTCAGGGTGGCCACGAAAAAATCTTCGAACCGGGGTGCGATGGCCGCGATGTCCACGGCGATAGCAGGGGGGAGCGCCGTCCGCTGCGGCGGTTCCTGGCCGCGGGTGACCACCCGGACCGCCGTGCCGAGAATCAGGGCGTCGAGCACCACCGGATCATTGCTCAAGGCACGTTGCAGAGTCCGTTTGGGCAGGGCCGGGGCGCGAACCAGCCAGGTGCGGCCGGCCACCTGCCGGCTGAAGGCTTCGGGATGGTCATGGCCGAGGATGCGGCCCTGGTGGAGAAGCACGACCTCCTGGCAGCGCTCGGCCTCGTCGAGATAGGCGGTGCTGAGCAGCACGCTCATGCCCTCGGTCTCGACCAGATGATAAACGATCTGCCACAGCTCCCGCCGGGAGACCGGGTCAACGCCCACGGTGGGCTCGTCGAGCAGGAGCAGCTTCGGGGGCCGCACCAGGGTGCAGACCAGGCCCAGTTTCTGTTTCATCCCGCCGGAGAGCCGTCCTGCCAGGCGTTTCTGGAATCCTTCCAGGCCGGCCATAACCAACAGCTGCTGGTAGCGCTCGGGTCGCACCGGCTCCTCGACGCCTTGCAGATCGGCATACAAGTCAAGGTTTTCCCGGACAGTGAGATCTTCGTACAACCCGAAGCGCTGGGGCATGTACCCGATGTTGGCCTGCACCGTGAGCGGTTCCCGGACCACGTCGATATCCAGAGCCCGGAGGCTGCCCTGGTCCGGGGTGAGCAGTCCGGCGCAGAGCCGCATCAGGGTGGTCTTGCCGGCGCCGTCCGGGCCGATCAGGCCGGTGACCATGTGCGGCCGGATAACGCAGCTGACCCCGTCAAGGGCGGTAATCTGTTCTTTCTCGATGGTGAAGGTCTTGCGCACCTGGTCGAGAACCAGTGCCGCCATGGGTGGTTCCGAATCAAGGGATGGCAATGCGCTGGGAACAGGTGGGTGCAGGTCCATGGATGGCGGTCAGATTGCCCGGTTCGACGGGGACGGATATGGAGGCATCAATTCTTTCCTTGCTGATAATAGAGCGGCTATCATACCACAACCTCTCGAATTTTCTCTCTCTTATTGCCGGGGGGACGCAGAGGTTGCTTTCTTTGCCCAACAACAGATCCGCCTGGTTGCGCGGAGTCATCGAGAACAGCACTTAAACGAAAAGTGAGGGCAGTGTCTCCGGGCCATGAATTGCCCCGCAACCCAAAAGATATACTTCGTTTTTGTCGAAGAATACGGTAAGGTTGGCCAGATTTGAGGGGGAGGAACGCGCAAAGCTCCCATGCAACTCTGTTGATTCCTGGACCACGCAATGGCAAACGAGCCGCTCATCACCATCATCACCTCTTCGGCTTTTTTCCGGCACGATACCGGTGGAGGTGAGCATCCGGAGGCGCCCGAGCGGATGCAGGCGATTACCGACCGGCTCGCCGAGGGCCCCCTTGCTAATCGGATACGCCATTTGCCCCCCCGGCCGGCCGAGCGCGGCCAGCTGCTCGCTTTTCACACCGAGGGATGGCTTTTCCGTTTTGAAGAGGCGGTCCTTTCCGGGCGGACCTACATTGATCATCCCGACAATCAGGTCGGCTATGATTCCTACGAGATTGCCACCCTGTCCGCCGGCGCCGGACTGGTGGGCATCGATGTGATCGAGCAGGAACCGGGTACAGTGGTCTTCTGTCAGACCCGCCCGCCAGGGCACCATGCCGAGCCCAACCAGCCCTATGGCTTCTGCTTCTTCAACAATTGCGTCATCGCGGCCCGCTACTGGCAGCAGCAGTATAACCGGCGGCGGGTCTGCGTGTTCGATTTTGACGCCCATCACGGCAACGGCATTCAGACGGCCTTTGAAGAAGAAGCCGACACCGCCTATGTCTCCATCCATGAGCATCCCAGCTTCAGCTATCCGGGAACGGGTTGGGCCGAGGACCGGGGATGGGGAGCAGGGAAGGGCACCATTCTCAATCTGCCGCTGCCACCCGGCGCCGGTGAGGAGCAGGTGCTGCGTGTCTTGCCGAAAGTATTTAAATTTATTAAAGAATTTCAACCTGATGTGTTGATTGTCAGTGCGGGTTTCGATGCTCACCGGGACGATGATATGTCGGGGCTCGCCTTCACCGTCGATCTGTACCGGCAATTGGGCGTGTTTGTCCGGGAAGTTGCCAGGGAATTGACCGAAGGACGGTTGGTGTCGATTCTTGAAGGCGGCTACAATCTCCACAAATTAGGCAGTTGTGCCGAAGCCTATCTCATCGGGCTCGCGGAGACAGACAAAAAATGAACGCAGTCGAGATGTAGAGTTGATCGTTGGAGGATCGCCATGTTTATACGCTACCATATGACACCCTCGCCGATTACGGTCACGCCCGACACGACCGTCGCCGAGGCGATCGACATCCTGCAGCAGTACAACATCCGCCATCTGCTGGTGGTGGATCAACAGGGAGGCCTGCAGGGGATTCTTTCCGACCGGGACCTCCGCTCGGCCCGCCCATCGTCCGTGGCCCGCAGCAAGGAGCGGCAGAATGTCGAGGAACAGGTCAACAGCACCCCGGTTTCCATACTCATGACCCGTGACTGTCTGAGCCTGAATCCCAACGCCACCCTGGATGATGCCTTGCTCCTGTTTCAATCCCGCAAGATCGGCGCCCTGCCGGTCATTAATGAAGAGGAAAAGGTGATCGGGGTGTTCACCACCGCCGATCTGATGAACGCCTACCGGTGCCTGTTTGGCTTGGGGGAAAAGGGCTCGGTGCTCGTTTCGATTGAAGACACCGGCGATCCGCAGGCGATGAGTAAACTGGTCCGGGTGATGGAGGAAAAGCAGGTCCCGTTCACCCGGCTGGTCCGGTCGGACGGCGGCAGCACAAGCAAGCCCATGATCTTCCTGCGCATCAACACCTACAATGTCCGGTCTGTGTACAAGGCCCTCGAGGCCGCCGGGTTCACCATCAACGTTCCCGAGGAATTCAGATAAAAGAGGTTGATATGCTGGACAGGCTTTTTTCGCCCAAATCGATCGCCGTGATCGGGGCCTCCAAAACCGTGGGCAAGGTTGGACACCTCACGGTCAGCAATCTGGTGCAGAGCGGTTTCAAGGGACCCATTATTCCCGTTAACTCGGCGGGCGGCGAATTGTTCGGTCTCAAGGTCTTTCCCAAATTGGCTGACTATTCGGGAACGGTGGATCTGGTGGTGATCGCAGTGCCGGCGGAAATGGTGCCGGCCGCAGCCCAGGAAGCGGTGAAAAAAAAGGCCGGGGCGATCGTGGTCGTGGCCTCGGGCTTCAAGGAGACCGGCCGGCAAGGGCGGGTCATTGAGGATGAACTGACCGAAATCTGCCACAAGGGCGGCGTCCGATTGCTCGGCCCCAACTGCCTGGGTGTGATCAATACCGCCATCAATCTCAACGCCTCCTTTTCGAAACGGCTGCCGCAGGCAGGGCAACTGGCCATTTTTTCCCAGTCCGGAGCCCTGTGCACGGCGATGATGGATATTGCCGATGAACGTGAACTGGGGGTTTCCAAGGCTGTGTCCATCGGCAACAAGGCCGATATCACCGAGGTCGACGTGCTCTCCGCCCTGGCCCATGATGAAAATACCAAGGTGATCGTCGGCTACCTGGAGGACATCAGCGACGGCGACAAGTTCGTCAAGGCGGCGGAGGAGGCGAGTTGCCGCAAACCGGTGGTCATCCTCAAGGCCGGCACCACCGTTGCCGGTTCCAAGGCCGCGGCCAACCACACCGGTGTTCTGGCCGGCAAGGACACCGCCTACGGCGCCGCCTTCAAGCGGGCTGGCATCTGCCGGGCCGACAGTTTCGAGGCCCTGTTCGACTATGCCACCGCCCTGGCCCTGCAGCCAACTCCTAAGGGCGACCGGGTGCTGATCATCACCAACTCGGGCGGTTCCGGCACCATGGCGGCCGATGCGGTGGAAAAAGCGGGCATGAGCGTCACGCCCTTGAGTACGGAGCTGGCGGCGCGGCTGCGCGAGCAATTGCCTGCCGCCGCCTTCATCGACAACCCCATCGATATCTCGGCAGACGCCGAACCCCGCCATTATGCCGCCGCCATCGACATTGCCGTGGCTGACGCCGCCATCGACGCCATCCTCGTGGTTCTCGCTCCCCAGTACATGACCGAACCGGCAGCCACGGTGCGGGCCATTGTCGCCCACCTCGACGACACCACCCCGGTGCTGGCCTCCTTTCTCGGCGGCAGCGACATCATGCCCTCACGCAAGGAACTGGCTGCGGCCGGTTTGCCCTTCTATGATTCGCCGGATCGGGCGGTGGGGGCACTCAAGGCCATGCATGAATACGGAGTGTGGAAGAAACGGCCCGCCCGCCATGTGGTCCGTTTTCCGGTCAACCGCCGCCGGGTGGAACGGATCATCTTCCGGCGGCAACGGACCGACCGGCTGCGGTTGGGCGAGGTCAAATCCAAGGACATCCTCAAGGCCTACGGCTTCCATACCCTGGAGGGACGGCTGACCACCACCCCCGAGGAGGCGATGGAGATTGCCCGCTTCATCGGCTTTCCCGTGGCCCTGAAAATCATTTCGCCCAGCATTGTCCACAAGTCGGACCTTGGCGGCGTCCGCCTCAATCTCGGTTCCGCCCAGGAGGTGGCCGACGCCTTTGACCTGATGATGCTGCGCATCAATAAACATGCTCCCAACGCCATCATCGGCGGCATCTATGTGGAGAAAATGGCGGAAAAAGGGCTGGAGGTGATCATCGGCATGACCCGCGACCCCCAGTTCGGCCCCATGCTGATGTTCGGTCTGGGCGGCATCTTCGTCGAGGTGATGAAGGACGTGACCTTTCACCTGGCGCCGATCACCGAGAACGAGGCCATCCAGATGCTCCAGTCGACCCGGTCCTACGAACTCCTCCAAGGCAAACGAGGGCTCAAGGAGGTCGACATTCATCCCATTGCCGTGGCCCTGCAACGCATCAGCCAGCTGACCACCGACTTTCCCCAGATTCTCGATCTGGAAATCAATCCGCTGATTGTCGGCGAGATCGGCAACGAGCCGGTGGTGGTCGATGCCCGCATGACCTTTGCCCCGCTGCTTGCGGAGAGGTGAACCGTATGCCGCCGTTTTGTCTACTGACCCAATTAGGTACGCCCATGGAATACGAGAAGAACTGGCAGGAACTCTATAGCGACATGATCGCCACCCCGGCCCAGGCGCTCAGCCACCTCAAGTCGGGGCACCGGGTGTTCATCGGCACCGGCTGCGGCGCGCCCCAGGAATTGATTGCCGCCATGACCGGCCGGGCCCGCGGGGTGTCCAACGTCGAGATTATCCAGTTGATCACCAAGGGCGATGCCCCCTATGCCGACAAAAAGATGTCGGAGAGTTTTGCCATCAACTCTTTTTTCATCAGTTCCAACATCCGCGACGTTATCCAGGAAGGCTTCGGCGACTACACCCCGATCCTGCTGTCCGACGTGCCCAAGCTGTTCGATTCCGGCAGCCTGCCCATCGACATTGCCCTGATTCAGGTGACCCCGCCCAACACCCAGGGGAGGGTGAGCCTGGGCATCTCGGTGGACATCACCCGCAGCGCCATTGACAACGCCTCCCTGGTCATCGCCGAAGTCAATCCCAACATGCCCTGGACCCATGGCGACACCCAGGTTGACGTCAACGACCTCGATCTCCTGGTGCCGGTGGACCGGCCTCTTCTCGAACGGGAGCTGCATGCGCCCAACGAGATCAGCCGGAAGATCGCCCAAACCGTGGCCGCCCTTATCCCCAACGGATCGACTATCGAGCTGGGCCTCGGTCGCGTGCCCGGCTATGGCCGCATCCCGCAGGTGGTGATGGAATTTCTCCATGATCGCAAGGATATCGGCTTCCATACCGAGATGATCTCCGACTCGATCATCCCCCTGGTCGAATCCGGGGCCGTGACCGGGGCGATGAAGTCCATCGACCGGGGCAAGATCACCGCCAGCTTCTGCATGGGCACCAAAAAGCTCTACGACTATATCCACGACAACCCGCTGTTCAGCTTCCGGCCGACCGAGTACATCAACGATGCCAACGTCATCGGCAAGCACAAACGGATGGTGGCGGTCAACATGGCCCTGGAGATCGACCTCACCGGCCAGGTCTGCTCGGACTCGGTGGGCGGCCGCTTCTACTCCGGTATCGGCGGCCAGATCGACTTCAACCGGGGCGCCGCCCATTCGGAAGCAGGCCGGGCGATCATCACCCTGCCGTCCCTGAACCGGGAAGGCACCGAATCGCGGATCGTCTGCACCCTGCAGGCGGGTTCCGGCGTGGTCATCAACCGGGGCAGCGTTCATTATGTGGTGACCGAATACGGCGTGGCCTATCTCCACGGCAAGTCGATTCAGGAGCGGGTCATGGCCCTGATCTCCATTGCCCACCCCGATTTCCGTGAGCAACTGTTCCGCGATGCGGTGGCAGCCAAATACCTCCGCCCCGGCCTGGCCCGCTTTGCCAATCGCTTCCTAGCGCCGGTCGAGGAATCGATCCGCGCCACCTATCTCATGCAGGACGGCACCGAGGTCAATTTCCGCTCAATCAAACCCACCGACGAGCCGCACATGCGCGACCTGGTATATAACCTGAGCCAGGAGACCATCTACTACCGCTTCATGAGCCACCAGCAGCGCTTTACCCCGCGCCAGATCCAGGATTTTGTGTATATCGACCACCGGCGCGACGTGGCGGTGGTAGGCACCATCCCCGAGGCGCACGGCGAGCAGATCGTCGCGGTCGGCACCTATTATCTCAATGAGAAGACCAATCTGGCCGAGGTCGCCTTTGTCGTCCGCGACGGCTGGCAGAACAAGGGGCTGGGCACCTTTGTTTTCAAGCATTTGGTCAAGATCGCCAAACGCAACGGCATCGCCGGCTTCACCGCCGAGGTCTTGCGGGAAAACGAGCGGATGCAGGCGGTATTCAACCACTCCAACCTCAAGGTGAAGAGCCATCTGGAGGAAGGGGTGTACAGTTTTGTGATGGATTTCTGAGGGAGCGCCCATTCTCGCCCAGAAGTACGGGTGAATGGGGCGATCGCGCTGGAGGCCGTCAGCGTGGGCACCACAGCCCGGATGGAGTGCAACGCAATCCGGGAATGTTGCTGCTTAATCCCGGATTCCGCGGTGCTGCATCCGGGCTACTTGCTTGCTGTAGTACCGCACTTAATATACGAGGAAGGGGATACACCGAATGGGGAGAAGGGGTTTCATAAGCACTCTTAACTCGATTGCACGGGAATCTGCCCGTCAAAAAAGGCGTATCGAGGCGGAGGGAAGGCGACAAGAAAGGGCACATGCCCAATATCAACGCCAACGAGAAAGGGACCTGCGACTCGCAGAGAAAGAAGAGAAGCAAAGACACCTTATAGAGCGACTTGAAGAAACAGAAGAAAAGAACTTAGAAATAACAGAACGACTTGAAAATTTAAGAAGCATCCTCGATCATACTCTTTCAGTCGATGACACCATTAAGTTCGAGTCACTCAGGATCAAAGACAAATTCAAACCACCTCCCCCTCCTCAAAAACTTGCTTTCTCACAACTGGCGCCCCGCAAACAAGATTTTCTGTCCAAGGTAAAAGCGCCAGGACTGTTCGAGAAATTATTTAGAATCAAGAAACGTTACGAACAAGAACTTGCTGCTGCCGAATCCCGATACGAGGCAGCGAAGTTGGAGTATGGGAAAGCAGAGAAAGAACGAGAGGTAGAACTGACTGAATTTTTGGCTGTTCAAGAGAAGGCTCGGCAAGCATTCATACTGAATGTTCAGCAAAGAAACGCAGACGTTGATGCACTGGCATCGTCATATAGCGTTGGCGAGCCGAACTCTGTCATCACCTATAACACTATGGTTCTTGAGCGTTCAATATACCCCGATGGTTTCCCTCAGGAGTTTCGCTTGGCATATGTCCCCGAATCTAAGCAATTGGTAATCGAATACGAGTTACCAAACGTTGATATTATACCAGAGGAGAACGAATTCAAGTACGTGAAGAGCAAGGACTTAATTGAATCGAAACCACGAAAAGCTATTGAAATTAAAGAATTGTACCAGGATATCGTTGCAGCAATAGCACTTCGGACACTTCATGAAGTCTTTGAGGCTGATCAAGGTAAACACCTTCAGGTGGTTACTTTTAATGGTTATGTCCACGTCACCGACCCTTCAACAGGTAAAGAAGTGCACCCTTGCATTCTTTCAGTCCGGACAACGCAAAACGCTTTCTTTGACATCAACCTCGCCAAAGTGGACAAGCGTGCTTGCCTTCGGAGCCTTGGCGCGCAGGTGTCGAACCAACCACAAGCACTCCAACCAGTGAAACCAATTATTGAGTTCAATATGGTGGACAAACGGTTTGTAGAGCAAAATGATATACTCAGCGAACTGGAATCCCGCCCTAATCTTCTGGACCTGAACCCTTTCGAGTTTGAAGCACTCGTCAGTAATCTGTTTAGCAAAATGGACCTTGAGACGAAGCTCACGAGGACTTCTAAAGATGGTGGTGTGGATGCCGTTGCCTTTGATACTCGCCCAATTGTAGGGGGAAAACCTGAATCCGTGAGAAACCATCAATAAAAAAGATCTAGTTTTACAGTTAATTAATTGAAATTTTTATCAAATATTTGCAATATCCACCTGTCCGAAAAACTCACTCGACAGGTGCAAACATGAAAC
>Ga0074193_1003249_pt1 | contig 12367 bp, 12 predicted proteins | sample EPASupsiteHSE605_FD_64523 | JGI IMG/M metagenome (GOLD analysis project Ga0074193, IMG submission 64523) | Bioremediated contaminated groundwater from EPA Superfund site, New Mexico - Sample HSE6-05 | ecosystem: Environmental > Aquatic > Deep subsurface > Groundwater > Contaminated ... | reverse complement strand
CACAATCTTGGCCATACCTTCCTGAAAAGAAAACACTCCTTTTAACCTGATCATCGCATTAAAATTTGGTTTTATCTATTCCGAGGCACCCACTTCTATATGTGAGTGTTCTTTATTCTGCTTCAGCGTTGTCACGTTCACAGAAAATTATAGCATATCTCAGCTGCATTTTACAAGAAATCCCTTTGGCGAACAATTTCATACAGCATTATACCTGTAGCGATTGCAACATTAAGAGATTCTACATCTTGAGCCATTGGGATAGTAACACACTGAACTTCCTTACTTTGGAACAAGGGAGATGGACCCTTCCCCTCATTTCCAACAACAAGAGCCAGCGGCCCCTCCGAAAATATTGTATGGTAAAGTGAACTGCCCTGGATATCCCCCATAAAGACTCTCAGTCCCGTTTCACGACAAAAGTCCAAAATATCTTCCGGCTGCTTCCCTGGCAGAAGTACAAGGGAAAAAATAGCCCCCATTGTACTTCTCAATACTTTAGGATTATATAAATCAACAGTCCCCGGTGTTAAACAAACATACCGAACTCCTGAAGCCAACGCCGTTCGTAGAATGGTACCTAGATTTCCTGGATCCTGAATACCGTCCAAAATAAGTAAGACCGTTCGCCGATCAATTTGTAGCTCTGACCACGAATAGTTCGTTTGGCGCACGACTGCTAAAATCCCTTGTGGTTCTTCTGTTGCACTCATTTTACGCAGAACGCGTTCATTCACTTCCTCAAAAGGAATGCTTCGTTCCTGTAACTTTTTTTGAAGAACTCTCCACTCTAGCGGCTCACGTTCTCGGCAGACATAAACCTTTTTAATAGGAGCATTTCTGCTTACCGCCTCTTCGACAAATCGCCATCCTTCAACCACAAACAATCGGGCCTCCTCACGGGCTTTACGCCGCTGTAAAGAGACCACATATTTTACTTGCTCATTGGATAAAGACTCAATCACCCGTATCACCTCCACGTGTAGAGGCAATTCATGAATTGCCCCTACCACTGCCAAAAAGAGGATGCATTTGCACCCTCTCTACTTATCCGTTGACTTGTATTTTGGCAACATTAACGATTTCTGTAAACGCGGCTGCATCACTGATCGCGAGTTCTGCAAGGATCTTGCGATTGACTGAAACTCCAGCTTTCTTCAACCCGTTCATCATGCGGCTATAGGATAAACCGTTCATACGAGCGGCTGCGTTAATTCTGGCAATCCAAAGCTTACGGAAATTACCTTTGTTATCTTTTCTATGAGCATAGGAATAAGCTAAGGACTTTAAGACTTGTTCGTTCGCTGGGCGGTAGAGTTTGCTTTTCGCCCCACGGTATCCTTTTGCTAATTTTAATATTTTCTTGTGGCGAGCATGTTTGGTTACGCCTTTTTTTACACGGGCCATGACGAAGACCTCCTTTTAACTCAAGTATTATAGATACGCAATTAAATTCTTAATCCGTTTAACATCGGATTTGTGCATCACTGTAGATTGACGCAAATTCCGTTTGCTTTTCGGCGATTTCTTCTCCAACATGTGGCTTGTGTATCCGTGCATACGAATGATTTTTCCGGTTCCTGTTTTCTTAAAACGCTTTGCAGCTCCACGGTGGGTTTTCATTTTAGGCATTTGAGTAATCCCCCTCTCGGTATTAGTCGTGCTTAATTGTAGCCAAAATCATAATCATGTTACGTCCCTCAAGTTTTGGCTCACGCTCTACGGTACACTCTGCTTTACAAAACTCAGCGAGCCTCACGCATAACGATTTCCCAAGCTCTGGGTGGGTAACTTCCCGCCCACGGAACATAATCGTCACCTTTACTTTATCCCCATCCGCTAAAAAGCGCTGGGCATTGCGAGCCTTGGTTTCGAAGTCATGGTCCTCAATGTTCGGGCGCAATTTAACTTCTTTGATTTCCATATTCTTTTGCTTTTTACGAGCCTCTTTGTCGCGCTTGGCTTGCTCGTACTTGTACTTGCCATAATCCATAAGTTTGCAGACTGGCGGCTTAGCCGTCGGTGCGATCTCTACGAGATCTAAAGACTTCTCGACTGCGAGACTCAAGGCATCTCGTGCCGTCATGATCCCAAGTTGTTCCCCTTCTTCACCGACAAGACGGACATCCCGAACCCGGATTTCGTCATTTAGTCTTAAGTCCTTGCTAATAAGAAACCACCCCCATTTAAAATATCAGCGCAAAACAAAAAAGACGGATGAATACCACCCGTCTTCTAAAACAATCAAGAGCACATACTAAAGCTCAGGACCTGAAGATACCTTAACAACAAATGTCGTAAGGTGAGAAGCGGATGGCTTCTGCTTGACATCAAGTATCTTACATCAAAACCATTCCCTTGTCAAGGATTCATCTTACATTCTTATCAAGACCGCATCTTACATGCTATATTTCAGTACGCCTTGTGATTCACTAAATTAAGCCACATTAATCAGTCAATTCCAGCTTACGCTTCCTTGGAACTAACCGTTAAAGTTTTCTTCGTTTTAATCTCTTCTTGGATGAGGGCAATAAACTCGTCAATCATCATTTTTTCTCCGCCATCCCCTTGACCATACCTCCGAACGGCTACCATATTGGATTCGGCTTCCTGATCCCCCACTACTAACGTGAAGGGAATTTTTTCTGTTTGAGCTTCTCTGATCTTATAGCCAATCTTTTCTTTGCGTTCATCCACTTCTCCTCTAATATCGAGTTCATTTAGACGAGAGACTAAGGTTTTAGCATACTCATGATGCCTCTCACTAATTGGCAGAATACGGACTTGGATAGGCGCTAACCAGGCAGGGAAAGCCCCGGCATAGTGTTCTGTCAGTAAAGCAATGAACCGTTCGATACTTCCATAGACAACTCGGTGAACCATTACCGGACGATGTTTTTGCCCATCTTCACCAATATATGACAAGTCAAATTTCTCGGGCATTTGAAAGTCAAGTTGAATCGTTCCACACTGCCAAGTTCGATCAAGGCAATCTCTGACATGGAAATCAATCTTCGGTCCATAGAAAGCTCCGTCACCAGGGTTAATCTTATAATCTATCCCTTTGTCCTCTAAGGCAGCTTTAAGGGCATTAGTCGCCGTTTCCCAGTCTTCGTCTGATCCCATAGAATCTTCAGGGCGGGTCGACAATTCCACATTATACTCAAAGCCAAATACTTTGTAGAAAGTATCGACCAATTCAATAACTCCAATAAGTTCTGCATTGATTTGAGAGGGGAGCATGAAAATGTGCGCATCATCCTGAGTAAAGTTCCGAACCCGGAGTAAACCATGGAGCGCACCCGAAAGTTCATGACGGTGCACAAGTCCCAGTTCCCCTACACGAAGTGGCAGGTCACGGTAACTGCGAAGTTTTGTCTTATACATGATCATGCCGCCGGGACAGTTCATGGGTTTCACGCAAAAATCCTGATCATCGATTTCGGTGAAATACATGTTTTCTTTATAATGATCCCAGTGTCCAGATTGTTCCCACATTGAACGATTCAAAATTATTGGGGTCTTAATTTCTTGGTAGCCACGTCTCCGGTGTTCCTGCCGCCAGAAATCCTCAAGGGCATTGCGTAAAATCATCCCTTTAGGATGGAAAAAGGGGAAACCCGGTCCCTCCTCGTGCAAACTAAAAAGATCCAGTTCTTGACCAAGCTTACGATGATCCCGTCGTTTTGCCTCTTCCAACTTGAACAGGTGATCTTCCAGATCTGCCGGTTTAGCAAAGGCTGTTCCGTAGATGCGCTGGAGCATTTTATTTTTCTCATTCCCTCGCCAATACGCTCCCGCCAAACTCATCAGCTTAAAGGCCTTAATGTTAGCTGTCGAAGGAAGATGTGGTCCGGCACAAAGGTCAGTAAAATTCCCTTGAGTGTACATTGAGATTGTGGCGTCCTCAGGTAGACCCTCGATCAGTTCAACCTTGTAGTGTTCACCTAAGTCCCCAAAGTAGGCCAGAGCCTCAGCTCTGGAAACCTCTTTCCGTTCGTAAGCATACTTTTCTTTCACAAGTCGATTCATTTCTTTCTCAATCTTCACCAAGTCATCGGGGGTAAAGACATGTTCAGACTCAAAGTCATAGTAATAACCATTAGCAATTGATGGCCCGATCCCATATTTTGTCCCTGGAAATAGATTTCCGACAGCTTGAGCCATTAAGTGTGAAGTAGAGTGTCTTAAAACGTCTAAACCTTCGTCGCTATCTATCGTTACGATCTCGACCGCCGCGTTTTCCGTCAGCTGATAAGAAAGATCCTTCAGCTTATCGTTGACTTTTCCAGCTACAGCTACCTTCGCCAATCCTCGAGAGATAGCGGCCGCAAGTTCCGCTATTGTCGTTCCTTGTTCAACCTCGCGAATTGTGCCGTCTTTTAAGGTGACCTGAATCATTGAAATCACTCCTTATCAATTTAACTAAAATAAATAAACTCTCGTCCCAAATAGGGACGAGAGTTAACTCCCGTGGTTCCACCCAATTGAAAGGTCATATGAACCCTTTCACTCGATCTCCCTTAACGCGGGGTACGGCTAAGCTTACTCATTTCAGCCCAACACTCAAGGGTGGTCTTCTCCTGTCCATTCATGAGAAATGCTTTCAGCCTCGGCATTCCATCTCTAGCATGATCGAGAATCAGGTTACTCTCCCTTTCAACGATTTACAATCAGTATATTGCCTTTGGTTAGCATTTACTGGCTAATTTCAGCAGAAGAATTTAGAATTTCACTATTTATTATAGCAATGAACACACTTCTTTGTCAAAATTTTTCACATAAGGAGCAACCTTGACAATCTTGTACTCGTTCCCCAAAAACACTTCGAATAGTTTGCAACGTATCTTTATAACCCTCATAACGAATATGTAAGATAACTTGGCGAGGTGCTACGGCAATCAAAGCGCTGACCAGTAAGTCTTCATACCCTAACTCCTGGACGTTGTCTAGTTGGTAATCTTCCAGAAACTGATGTGTTACCTTAACCCCTTCATTGTCATAAAGATGAAACTTCCCTTGCCGAGTCATACCCACATGTAAAATCTCTAAACGAGGCTTTTGACTATCCACAAAATGTCTTAATAATTGAATAAATTCTAGATACTCTTTTTCAACTACGTATTCATTAATGGCGTATTCGACCGCTTTACTGACCTCGCTTTTATAATCATGCGCACGAAAGCTTAAAAAACCCTCTATGTCAAAGATATCACTGTGATCTAAACAACTCAGAATTTGGGTAACGAGCTTTGTCTTGCGGTTAACACGATATCCTCGAACTTGCCCCAGTCCTTTATTCAAATAATTCAAAGCATTTGTAATAACCACTTTCCAATGCTCTTCCGATATGAGCTGCTTTTTTTCGACGATCTGTTGAACATGCTCTTTTTCCCAATGGAGCAATATCGTCTCGGCAAGGGCATTCGCTAAATAATAGCGGTGAATTCTCTGGGCTATATTCTCATTTTCAGTCGACTCTGTCGATGGATCATTAAACTTACACTGAATAAGCCAGCGTTTTCCCTGCCGCCTTTCGACAATTTGTAAAGGAAGTTGTTCTTGTTCACGGAGTTTACGTAAGCAATCACAGATCGTCTCCCGATATTTTTGTGTTCCTAATTGTACGGAATGTTCCACTGGCACCCCCCCATACTAGAGTATATGACCTAGTTGAAACCATATTTCGCTTTGGCCAATCTCTATCCGCATTTTTGCCAACAATATTTCCAAAAGTAGTTACGAACATTTCTTAATATTTCCATTTACTTCGTGTTTTATTCTTTTCTTGTTGGGGATGGGATGCAGAAATACTGGTTTTTTTGATCCTATCAAAAAACAGAAAACCAGAGCGTCGATATACGTTCTGGCAAAATCCAAATATTTAATTGTAATTTATTACCATGCAGGAAGGATTTGGGATTTATTTATTGAATCTCTTTTTAGAAATGGAGGGATTTATATGCATGGCCTCAAAGGGGAATATTCAACTGAAACGTTCGACGTCATCGTTGACTTACTCAAAGAGCAAGAAGATACAAATCCACCTAAATCAGAGCACATCGCATATGTTGAGGAAGAGAACAAAAGTCTCAAAAATTTTTTTTCTTTTCGATTTCTTATTAGTTCCCAGATCATAGAAGTTGTATATATTATTGGAATAATTGGTATTACAGTTGTCAGTTGGAATGTTTTTATGAGGGAACGATTATTAATCGGAATTTTAAGCATTGTTGTTGGCAACTTAGTTTGGCGTTTAACCTGTGAGACAGCAATTACTTTTTTTCGTATGAATGAAAAATTGTGTCAGCTAAGCTTAATACATCAAGAGTTAAAGCGAATCAAGTAAAGAAAGCACGCGAGGAATTTGGGGGACTTCTACGGGCAGATATATGACCAACCGGCTGCTTTTTTCTTAACTATGTCAGCGCCATCCGAGGAATCGATAGTAATAAAATCAAGTAATTCATTGCTTTGAATCCCAAAATGGCGCATCGCATTAGCACATGCGCAGAATTCAACGTTTTTTTGGGCTAAATCCTTAAGCAAGGGGCCAAATTCGCTCGTGTTTTTTACAAACACATTTATTGCATCACCATAGGTAATCATTTGAATCTCCAAATTTTCTACGCCCATATTAGTAATTAAATTGCAAATATTGGTAAGAACGACACCAACTTTAAACTGTTTATCCAAATGAAAGACTACTTTGAACTTATTCATAGTTTTCCTCCCATTGCCTTCGGAATCTTGCCAATGCATGGTGGATTTTAATTTCAAGTCACACAATCTTCAAATCGTTTGAGCACATCCTCCCAGTTTACTAAGTTCCACCAAGCCTCTACCCATTCCGCTCGCTTGTTCTGATATTTAAGATAGTAAGCGTGTTCCCAAATATCGATAGCTAAGAGTGGAATAACTCCCCATTGGGCAAGGTTTTGGTGGTTTTCAGTCTGTAAAATCTCCAACTCTTTAAAATATGGACTCCAAACCAATAAAGTCCAGCCAGATCCTTCAACCGCCACTGCAGCAGCGGTAAACTGTTTCTTGAATTTTTCAAAAGAACCAAAATTCTCAACAATGCGTTTAGCCAAGCTACCTTGCGCGCTTTTACCACCTCCGGGACACATATTCTCCCAAAAGAGGGTGTGAAGCAAGTGTCCTGATCCATGAAAAGCTAACTCGCGTTCCCAATGCTTAATTAAGGCAAAATCTCCTTCATCCCTAACCTCTGCCAATTTTTCTTCAGTCCAATTCAGTCCGTCCACGTAAGCTTGATGATGGACATCATGGTGGAGTCTCACTGTAGCCTCATCGCAATATGGCTCTAGAGCATTATAATCATAAGGCAATTTTGGTAATTGAAATGGCAAATTAATCTCCTCCTTGTAATTGATGTTTCTTGAAAGCAGCATGAAATCGTATCAGTATGAGCAAATAAGTAGACTCAATGTTTTATCTAGTTAACCAGCATTCCTTTTCGATATTTAAAATGATAACAAAAAAAAATGCCATTATTATGACATTTTTCTTGTATTTAGAGTCTATTTTTTCACAAGATTCAAACTAAAAAACCTGATACATTAGTAAGGCTTCACTCCCAGTTTGTATCCTACCCCGTGTATAGTTCTGATGTAATAAGGATTAGAAACATCTGGCTCAATTTTTTCACGAAGGCGTTTCACTAATGAAGTGACGACTGAAGCACTTCCATAATAGTCTGAATCCCAGATTTGATAAAGGAGCTGATCTCTAGTGAAGACCTGATCCGGAGAGTTGGACAGCAACCAGAGAAGGGCATATTCCTTGGGGGTTAGATTAACCTCTTTGCCTCCGACCTCGGTAGCTCTACTGCTATTATTAATAATAAGTCCGGGGAGTTCCACGATATTTCGTTCTTTTTCCAAGTGATTATGTTCTTTAGCCCGACGCAATACTGCCTTAATGCGCAAGACTAGTTCTGTACTGTCAAACGGCTTGGTTATGTAGTCATCACATCCTAAGATAAGCCCTGAAATCTTATCTTCATTTTCTTCTTTAGCTGTTAAAATAATAATAGGTAGATTACTTTCTTTCCGTATTTTGCGGCATACTTCAAATCCATCCATTCCGGGCATCATGATATCGAGCAATAGTAGATCTGGCTTGCAACTATGGCACTCGTTTATGACTTCCGTACCTTGTCCAACAACCTTGACACTAAAACCTTCTCGAGTCAGGAGGATATTCAAAAATTGTCGGATACTAGTATCATCTTCTGCCACTACGATGGTTGTTTCGATGATAAGCTACCTCCTTCTTCTCCCTGAACACCAAATACTGCTGTGAAACAGAATTTGCTTCCTACTCCTTCCTTGCTATCAACATATATATCTCCGTTCATCGATTCAACCAATTTTTTTGTAATTGTAAGCCCTGCGCCTCCGAATTCCTTGATGTTGGAATCATTAACCTGACTAGATCTCTTGAAAAGTTTGACAAACTTATCCTCAGAAATTCCTATACCTGTATCCGACACCATGAATTTCAATTGCACTCTACTTCCATCTAGCTCTTCAAGATCAACTTTTATATTCACTTCGCCATGATTCGTGAATCTTACACTATTCCCTACTAGATTTGAAAGAACCTGTTTTAGTCTTATAGGATTTCCAATTATATTTTTGGGGATTGTCTTGTCCAACGTATCAAGTCTAATATAGATATCCTTTTGTTTGGCAGCAACGTGAAACAAATCAATTACTTCATAAATTGTTTTACGAAGATCATATGGAATTTGTTCTAAATCGTCTTTTTCAGCTTGAATTTTCGAATAATTGAGAATGTCATTTAATACTTTTAGCAGTAATTTAGTTGATGACTTTACGATTGTTAGATAATCGCGTTGTTCTTCGGTTAACTCTGTCGTAAGCGTTAAATCCGTCATACTAATGATTCTAGTCATGTATGTTCTAATTTCGTGGCTCTTATTTTCTAGAAGCTTACTTTTTTCCTTATTACTCCCTTCAGCTTCATCTGTTGCTTTTATCAAAGGCTTTTTTGAGCAAATATGTTCTGTAATATCTTTGAAATCGTTTGCACCAATGTCTCTTACCATAGAAAGAATAACCTCCCAATAAATACCGTTACTTCCTTGTCAAAGTGTTAATTCATTTGCTACTTCCTTGTAGTAGATTATCAATCAAACATATAAATTACTTTTACATATTCCACATTTTCACTCTATTTCCTCCTATTATCGTAAAAATATCCCGAATGTACAATAAAGAGTCGCCTGTCTAAAAGATGACTTCTTGCCAAGCTTAATTTATTGTTTTGTCTCATTAATAATTATCAGAGCAATAAAAAAACGCACCACCTCACTGTGCGTTCTTTTATTGCTCTGATTTTTTCCCAGTTCTGTTGCTAAACTTTCTTTTGTTCCTTGCTTGATATTTAGGCGCAATGAAGTGACGTCTTAGTGCAGTTTGCTGTCTTTACTCCAGCAGCATTATTGCTTAGTTTTTGCCCATCGCTCGACAATAGCATAGAATTCGCTTGTTTCAACAGGCTTTGTTAAGTAATCATCCATGCCTGCGTTAAGACAGGTTTCCTTGACTCCTTTTAAGGCATTGGCAGTCATAGCGATAATAGGTGTGTGCGTATCACTCTGACTCTCTAATTCTCTTATTGCTTCGGTCGTTTTATAACCATCTAGCACTGGCATCTGACAGTCCATAATGATGACATCAAATTCTTGTTGCTGATAAGCATCTAGCGCAGCGTATCCGTCCTCTGCCAACACAACTTTCCAACCCTTTCGGATGGAGAACTTTTCAATCACCATTCGGATGATCTCATCATCTTCTACAATGAGAAGCTTTAACGGCTTCTCTTCGCCGCAATTTTCCATATCACGGCTTTCGTTTTTTCTACAATCTCCTCCACCCTCAGGCTTTTCCAAGACACATGTGAAATAGAATGTACAGCCTTCATTTGCTTTGCTATCTACCCATATTTGACCCTTCATTTTCTTTGTCAATCCTTTGCAGATGGCCAGACCAAGTCCAGTTCCTCCATACTTGCGGGTTGTTGAACTGTCTGCTTGACTAAAGCTTTTGAAAAGCTCATTAATTTTGTCATGGGTTATTCCAATCCCCGTATCTTTAACTGAGAATTCCAATTTTATTTCTTGGTCGTCATAGTCGGCAACCTTTCTCATTACAAGATCGATTCTGCCTTCATGCGTAAACTTTAAAGCATTTCCGATCAGATTGGACAGTACTTGTCTTAATTTAAAAGGGTCACCGATAAGAATCTCAGGCACATCACCTTCAATATGCATCTCCAGGTCGATCGATTTATTGAGAGCAGCCGGGCTAAATAGCATTTCAAGATTGCTAATCAACTCAGTCACTTTAAACGTTACTTTTTCAAGTTCCAGTTTCCCATCTTCAATTTTTGAATAATCAAGGATATCGTTAATTACTTTCAAAAGTAATTCTGAAGATGTCATACAGACTTGAATATAGTGAAATTGCTCTTCGTTTAATTCAGACATTTGCAGAAGTTGCAAAATCCCCATGACACCAGTCATTGGCGTTCTGATTTCATGAGACATATGAGCAAGAAAGTTGCTCTTTGCAATATTAGCATTTTCAGCTTCTTCTTTTGCCTTGACCAGCTCAGCTTCGACCTCATAATGCTCTTGAATTTCTTCCTCCAGTACCGCATTCGTTTCTTCTAGTACGGCATTCGTTTTTACCAGTTGGTAGTTTAGGTTCTTAATTTCATCTTCCGCTTTCTGACGATGAGTGATTTCCTCTTCAAGCACTGCATTAGTTTCCTCAAGATGACAGGTTCTATAGGCTATAATTTCTTCAAGGTCATGATTCAATTGTTTGAGCTTATCCTCCGCAAGTTTTTTGAGGGAAATATCATACAGAGTTGATCGGCTCATTATAAACGTCCCCTGCTCATCCTTAATAGCCGTACCACTCAAAAGAACCGATCGCAGCGTACCATCTCGGTGCCTAATAGTAAACTCTAAGTCTTTAAGCCATCCACGCTTTAAGAATTCCTGAAAATTTTTCATATAAGTTTCTTTACTATCTGGAGTTATAAATTCCGTAAACTTATTGCCTAGTACCTCTTCTCTCGAATATCCTAACCATTTAAGCTCTGTATCATTGATACGAATAATCGTTCCATTCTGATCCAAAGAGTGATATCCACAGGGCGCATTTTCATAGAGATCTCTAATCTCCAGCATGGACTTATTCAAGGCATCCTCAATCTTCAATCTTTCGGAAATCTCTTCTTCCAGACTGGCATTCATTACTTCAAGTTGCTGATTAGCTTTTTGAAATTGTTGCGTTCTCTCAATCACCTTAATTTCAAGGGTTCTATTTAAGTCAATAATCTCCTCTTCGGCTTTTCTTTGGTCTGTAACATCATGCACAATAGAATATAACAATTGCCTGTTATTTAAAACGATGGGTCCACTATAAACTTCCACACTTCGAATTTCGCCATCTGACAGCCTATGTTTAAAAAAGAATTGTAACCTATTTTCATTTTTTGCTTTATGCATTTCTTCTAAAACTTGTTCATGACTCAGGGTGTTAATTTGACTTATTTTCATTTTCATAATATCTGTACAGCTATAACCATAAAAACGGCAAGCAGCTGAGTTGGCATCAACAATGTCTCCGGTTTCAGGATTAATTAGCAGCATAATCGAGCGATTGTTGGAAAATAAACTAGCATAAAATGAATTACATGAGTTATTATTTTCATTTAAATTTCCGATGTTATTAATCGTGAAATCATCTATAGTCATGAACCATAGTCTCCTTTAGTCGAGATTGAATCATTTCAAATCCACTCTATCAGGAATCGGAATATTAGGGTATTTTATCAATAGCCTTTTTGCTGAAAGTTTCCTCCATAGAAATTAAAATACTGGAAAGTTATGCTTATAAGGTTTTTATTTTATAGGGTCGCGACAGAATGACTTGGTTGTTAAAGGGCATGGGAGCATGTACGATTGATGATCCCGGGATATGAAGGCTATATAAGCGATTATTTAAGTCACTGAGTACCTTTTTGCACAAGTCATCTGCGAAAGGCTTAGAGAACCTTTTCTGCACCTTTGAAGAGCATTACTGAAATGAAATAAACCCTAACAATCAGATCTCACACTGAATCTCCTGTACTCAGCTTGTACCAATGGTTTCATGGCATGAAAAAAGCTTCTCCAGAGAGAAGCTTTAAATGTCATATGGTGGGTTTGAGAGGACTCGAACCTCCGACCCCCGCGATGTCAACGCGGTACTCTAACCAGCTGAGCTACAAACCCATATGGTGCCGATGACCGGAATCGAAC
>Ga0074193_1003248_pt1 | contig 12370 bp, 12 predicted proteins | sample EPASupsiteHSE605_FD_64523 | JGI IMG/M metagenome (GOLD analysis project Ga0074193, IMG submission 64523) | Bioremediated contaminated groundwater from EPA Superfund site, New Mexico - Sample HSE6-05 | ecosystem: Environmental > Aquatic > Deep subsurface > Groundwater > Contaminated ... | reverse complement strand
AATAAGCCGGATTTCCTCTCCCTTTTCAGCACGTTCCAGCACACCACGAAACGCTTGCCAAAGGTTTTCAAAGGATACCCCCTTGAGTGGATCCTCCGGCTGGGCATTTGCCAGTAAAGCATCGATGTCAACCTCACGGTAATAGGACCTCCCCGATGAGGTTTCTAACTTTTCCAAAATTTGAGCAGCCTGCTTATAAGCGCGGTAAGCAAGTAAGCGTTCCACCAGTTCTTGTCTCGGGTCTTCTCCCTCAACCTGGTCTCCTTCACTTTTCGCAGGTTTAGGCAAGAGATCCTTGGACTTCATGTAGAGCAATTGGGCTGCAAGGACAAGGAATTCTGTTGTGACCTCCATGTCCAAGGATTCCATTTGTCTCACAGCTTCCACAAACTGGTCAGCAATTCGCGCAATCGGAATATCATAAATGTCTACTTTCTCTTCTTGGATGAGGGTCAGCAGTAAGTCGAGTGGACCATGATAGGCAGGAAGTTCAATCTGTGGACCGGTATTCCCTTTTTCCATTTACAACCCCATGACGCAGCGAACTTCTTTCATGGTCTCTGAGGTAGTAACTCGTGCCCGGGCCGCACCTTCTTCTAAAACCTTCTCCACGCGACCTGGCTCCTCCCAATAAGCACGCCGTTCCCTAAAGGGGCTCAATAACTTATCTAAGTTCTCCGCCAAGTGGCGTTTACACGCGACACAACCGACTTTTCCGGCACGGCAATTTGCTTCCACTTCGGCAACTTCGGGGGTGTAGATTCGATGAAACTTATCGACGATACAGACTTCAGGGTGTCCAGGGTCATCTTTACGAAGCCGTGCCGGGTCAGTAATCATTTGTTGAACTCTCAACTTGATCTCTTCCGGAGAAGCTGTTAGAGATATAGCGTTATGATAACTTTTACTCATCTTACGACCATCTACCCCTGGTAAGAGAGGTACTTTGCCTATAAGATCTTTGGGTTCAGGGAAAACCGTTCCGTAAAGATGATTAAAACGACGGGCCACTTCTCGACAAAGCTCAACATGCGGGATTTGGTCTTCCCCAACCGGCACTACATTTGCTTTATAAACCAAAATATCCGCTGCCATTAAGAGGGGATACCCTAAGAATCCGTATGTGCCTAAGTCTTTCCCTTGTTGACTTAATTGTTGAATTTGATCTTTGTACGTAGGAACACGTTCCAACCAAGACAACGGCGTAAACATAGAAAATAGCAAGTGTAGTTCAGAGTGCTCTTTGACCGCAGATTGTAGAAAGACAGCGCTTCTCTCAGGATCAATTCCCACACTGAGCCAATCTAGGGCAATCTCTCGCCGTAAACGAGGGAAGTCTAATCGATCTTCATACCCGGTGGTTAAAGCGTGCAGATCCACGATGGAAAAATAGCAATTATAGTCCTCCTGTAAGGCAACCCAGTTCTGGATTACGCTTAGGTGCCCGATATGCAACGCCCCTGTCGGACGCATCCCACTAAATATTCTACCTTTCACAACTAACACTCCTTTTTGTCAATAGTCTTCATTCAAAATTACGTTTTCATAAAATGATTCTGCTGCAAAAGTCTAAAAACATATAAAATATTAAATCACTGCAATTATTATGGTGTCATCCTGAGCGAGAGCGAAGGATCTAGGGCTTTAAGATCCTTCGCTTCGCTCAGGATGACAATAAAACGTGATATTAATAGCATAACAAGAGTTTCTTCAGCGGAATCATAAAATACAACAAAATGGTACCAACTACATTTATCTAAGCACATTTATCGAAAAAACGGAGTTAGTATCAGGGCTATGATTATCTGATAGGCCGTAGCAATCCCCTTCATCACTACATAAAGTCCTGAACCTAGAAAATCCGTAAACAGGAGAATGACTAAAATAATCATCCCATACTGCTCGAGTACATTCAGTTGAGGAGCAAAGCGATCAGGCAATAGTCCTCTAAGAACGGCAAACCCATCAAGTGGAGGGATCGGAACGAGATTAAAAATCCCTAAGCCTAGATTCATAAAAACTATGGCTTGAAAAATTAGCGAAATAATGTCACTCCACGTGGATCCCTGCATCCAGTGCATGGTCAGAAACCATAGGAACATAAAGACAAAAGCCGTCAGTAAATTCATGATGGGTCCTGCTAAAGCAACCAGCATGTGACCTCGCTTTTTATTGCCTTTATAATAGCGAGGGTTGGTCATTACGGGCTTAGCCCAACCGAACCGATATAAGAGGGCCATTAGCGTCCCGAAGAGATCCAAATGCGAGATCGGGTTTAGGGTTAAGCGCCCTTGACTGCGCGGTGTCGGGTCTCCCAAACGATCAGCAACCCAAGCATGAGCATACTCATGAAAGGCAAATCCAATCATCAAGGCGGGGATATTGGCTATTATGTTTTGTAAATCAAAGTCAAACAAAGGTTTTCCTCCTTCTAACGGCGGGAACTAAGCAACCGGCGTACTATGGCCTGTTCTTCTTCTAAGGTGTGAATCTGGTCTTGGAGCCAAGCCATGCGAACTTGATTTAAAATTTCTCCGATCACTGGTCCTTCTTTGACACCCATCCGGATCAGAGCTTTTCCATCTACGGACATATTAATCTTTTGACAGATCTCTAGGTATTCTGTGATCGTCAACTTAAAACGTTCATCCCGAGCTAAAACTGTCACAATTACCTTTGGAATTTTGTTAAGCAATTGGTCCAGCTCACCTAATGACAAAGGCTCCATTAAAGACTCGCGCAAATGGACAAAGGTCAAGGTTACATCCCGAAGAGATCGATTAAGGCAGAAATACTCCAGCATTTTTACGATCTGAGCTGCATCAATTTTGGAGACCGAAATTAACCAGCGCATCTCCAACGGCCAATCAGCGCTGCTCTGAATATCTTCTGAGTTAAAGTTCCAATCATAATCCTCCCGAAACCACGCTTTAAACAAACCGCTGCTAATTAAAGTCTGGCCCATGGCGATATAATTTTTCTCTTTGTAAATGAGCAGAATTTCTTCCGTAAAACGTTCTTTACTAAGGGTTGAAAGAACGCCGGAGTCTATCGCTGTATATAACGCTTCAAAGGTTTCTTTGGCTAAATTAAAACTATAACGTTCAGCAAAACGTATGGCCCTTAACATTCGAGTAGGGTCATCAATAAAGCTAATGTTATGTAAAAAGCGTATTTTACCTTGCTGTAAGTCCCGTTTCCCGCCATAATAATCCACAAGTTCACCAAAACGCTCGGTGTTTAAACAGATCGCCATGGAATTAACGGTGAAATCACGCCGAAACAAGTCCTCCCGCAGACAAGATTCCTCAACTTGAGGTAGGGCTCCGGGAAAGGAATAATATTCCCAGCGCGTACTAGCTATGTCAAGATGACTCCCATCGGGGAAAATGATCTGTGCCGTGCCAAACTTTTCGTGTTGGGTAATCTTCCCATTCGGAATACGCTGCATCAAAGCCTGGGCAAATTGCCCACCACTACCTTCGATAACAAAGTCTAAGTCTTGAGTTGGAAAGGATAGTAACAAATCTCTGACAAACCCTCCTACAAGATAAACGGCACACTTTTCTTCCTCTGCGGTATCGCGTACCGCTTCAAGGAGCTTTCGTACCTCTTCCGGCAGGCGTGCCATTAAATCTAAAATATCTTGGCGCATTGCAATACTGCGGTCTCGCGCAAGTTGCATTTCAATAGGAATCGCCACGCCATGCACGAGGCGCAAAACATCCGACCGTGAAACAATCCCTACGAGATTGCCTTCTTCAATCACGGGGAGGCGTCCAATATCATGCAAGACCATCAGTCGCTGAACTTCATCTAAAGATGCCTCCACATCCACAGTCGTCACCTTTGTGGTCATAAAGCCCTTCACCGGTGCGTGTTGCAGACCATGTTTAATCGCCTTATCAACATCACGCCGGGAAATAATTCCCACTAAACGTTCATCCACTGTGACAGGCACTCCTGTATGCCCATAACGCAAGAGAATTTGTTCGACCTCACCTAGCCGCATATCCGGGGAGACGGTCTTAACCGGATAACTCATCATATCCCGAACAAGGTGAGGTCGTTTAGCACGACCCTGAATTGCAGAACGCAGCTGCTCCAGTACAACAGGGAGTTCGGCATCCTTAATCGTGGCAGAAGCTGCTCTCGGATGACCTGCCCCACCGAATAATTCTATCAATCCATTGACGGCCAGCCCTCGTCCTTTGGAACGGCCCACGAGGTATATTCGGTCCTCCATCTTAACCAACAAAAACCAAGTATCAACCCCTTCAAATTCCCCTACTCGGTGAGCTAAAAGAGCAAGTCCACCAACATAATCCTTTGTCTCAGCATAGGAGATATATACTGGTAACCCGTCGAAGAATTCTGTTTGCCCTTGGGCAAGCAATTGTTGTAAGAGTTCTTTTTGTTCCTCGGCCAGCGGCCGTCTTAAATATTCGGCAATAACCCCTAAATTCGCACCTTGCTCCAACAAATAAGCCACAGCTCGAACATCACGGACTGTGGTACTATCAAACAATAAGCTCCCCGTATCGTCATAGATTCCGATGGCAATCAACGTCGCTTCAAAACTACTTAAAGGTAACCCAAACCCTGCCAACTTTTCAACGAGAAGCGTTGTGCATGCTCCAACTGGTTCAATAACCATTCCCACTTCGAGCTTTCCTGCATAGGGATGGTGATCATAAATCTCAATTTCAATTTCAGGAATTCGAGCGACCTTTTCGCCCAGAGTTCCTGCCCGAAGTAAATCATGAGTATCTACTAGGATAACTCGGGAAATATCGTTAAGCTTAATATCCTGAGCTTTGCGAAATCGCAGTTGATCCTTCGATAGCGCCAAAAAGTCTTGAACATAGACGTTGGGTTTCCCATCCATGACCAATACACTGTTCGGATAAAGTTTTTGGGCGGCCACCATCGACGCTAACGCGTCAAAATCGATTTGGCGATGAGCCAAAATAATATCCATACCTACATCCTCAAATTCCTTTTCAAAGGATTTATTTTGAATTATAACATCTTCAGCCTGTTAACAGCAACTTCAAAGGGGGATAGCTGACGAGTCATATATAAATATAAATAAATGGAGAGCTTATGCTCTCCGTTTGATGTCCCTATTCAGTTTAGGGCGACGGACTATTGGATACTAATCTTAGGGCGGTCTAGTTGAACTTCTCCGGCAGCTGTGGAAATCTCCAAGTCAATTTTCGTCTTCGCTGCAGCGTAGTTCGGACTAACCCAATTTTTATCCTCTAAAAACAATCCTGAGCCCATAAAATTGGTATTAGTGGCCACTCCGTTTAAGCGAATTCTCAACCCAACGTTTTCGGGAACAACTAACCTTAGTTTGGAAGCACCGCTGTCAATCTTTCCTTGAGTCGTAATTTCAGTGTCTCCAAATTGGAGTTCGAAATTACTAGCTCCGGTACTGATGTTAAGATTATCCACCGAAAGTTGACTTAAATCCATCTTCCCATTAATAGCTCCTGCCGTAACATCTAAGTCATAGTGTACCTTGGTGGATAGATTGAGCTCGATATTGTTCCGATTGCCCTTATTCATTTTTTTTCCAAATGAGGCAGACGAAAGTGTAACAGCTAAGGTATCTCCTGATTGGTGAGTACTAAGACCCGACCCGTCCGACCCTTGGTCGGAGCTCTCAATTTTCCCTTGATAATTGCCTGTTATTAGTTGACGTTCACTGTTCACGGGATCAAGGGCCTGTACTTGAACCTGAGAACCTCCTAGCTCGAGGTTAACCTGAGCTTTTTTTACGTCCGAAGGCAACAGTACGTTCACAGGCTTAGTTTCAGTCATCCCGCTGCTGTATGGGATAGTCATATGCCAAGGAATAGGTTTATCTCCGACGACCAGGGAGTAGCCAACCATGCACAGGAGAAACATCAGCAAAACAAAGCTGAGAGGAATCCGTCGGCTAAACATCAACCCTATCCCCGCTAAGATCAGGATTAACGGCCATAGTTCACCGACATGGAACCAAAAGCCCCAAGATAAGATCCCATAGTTAAGCAAGAAAAAGATCACCCCGATGGCAATTAGGAACAGCCCTCGGCTAACCGAATCAAAAGCTTGTCTCATTGTCTTCCCCCCCGCCAAATAATTCCGAGACCTATAATGATAAGCAGAAGAGGCCACATTTTACTCATATCAAACCAATACGGAAGCACGCGCTCCAGCAGAAAGAGTACACCTAAGGCCACTAGAATGCCTCCAGCTAATTTCGAACGCTTTTCATGATTCTCAGGTCTGCTAAACCTCTTAGTCGCTAGTTCCACCTCAGAAGCCATTCCCTGTACAACATCTCCGAACTCACGATTATGATTCTCAGGATGCCCATCCTGTTCAGCAGGATTAATCGGAATGATCACCCAAGCGGCCAAGTAAGCCAAGAAGCCCACGCCCCCGGCAAAGGCAGCCACTAACACAATTAGCCGTACTAAGGTGACATCGACACTAAAGTAGTCTGCGAGTCCGCCACAAACCCCACCGACCATCTTTTCTCGTCCCGAACGGTATAATCGTTCTGTCATGTTCGTTTCCTCCTTTTAACTATCGTCAATTTTCGTCTACATCCCTATTACGTTTACACTGGTCCAAATGTTTCAGGTAAAAGTCAAAGGAAAGACTCCTAAATAAGAGAGTCTTTCCTTTGCTTTGATATGGTAGCAAGTATACAATTCGCGCCTCGTGCATCGAACTTCGAGCCTCGCTGTCAATCTATCTCATTAGATACTTTCATTAATTTCTTCCGTTGCACGTTCAATCTCCTCAAGAGACATGCCATCTTTACCTAAATTGAACTTGATTGCATCAGCCCAAAAAGAGCATTTTGAACTCATCTTTTTGAACGTTTTGGCATTGGCCTTGCTCTCTTTTGCTCTAGAATCTGCATTGGACTGTACAATTGAACAAATATAAAGAGCTTTTATGCGATTTTCTTGATCAAGGTCGCTGAACGTTTCGTTCAGTTCCGCAATTAGATTACGGTAATACTCTGAAAACTCCTCAAAAGGAATTTCAGTTTCCATGTGTAAGTATTCCTTCAACTTTTCAAGTAGCTTATCCAATGTCCACCCTCCAAAAATTCGCCTTTTAAAATCCTATATAGTATATAACCGTTTAATATAAATGGCAAGAGAGAGCCACTGTCATTTCAGCACTTTTTCTTTATAAAATAAACCATAACGATCATAACAATGATAGCACTTATTTTGCAATCGTTTGACCCGGATCAACGTTAAAAAACATAGAACTAATTTTTCCTTCTTCCAGAAGTCGTTTTGCTACGTAGTGTGACCTTAGAGTGTCAACTTTCCAGTAACTAATCTCATTTTCAATAAGAAAATTACCCGGTAGAGTTTGGGATAATATTTCAAGCTTGTCAAACCTCGGCAGAACATTCGCCAACGACCATAGTTGACTAATAGAAAGATTTGTTTCCACACATTTCGCCATTTGAGGGATAAGCCAAGGCATTTTGGTAATCGTTTTGGCTTTCATAAATTCTGTTCCTATAGCTTTCAGAACAGTCTGCTGGCGTACTGTCCTTGATATATCTGCTAAAGCATCTTGACGGAACCTTGCATATTGTAAAGCCTGTGTACCGTTTAAATGTTGTTTTCCTTTGCTAAGGTTTATCTCACCATCTGCTATATCTCCTGTAACATAATGCATATCTTTTTCAACAGTGACAGTTATACCTCCCAAAGTATCTATAATCGATTTAAACCCTGCAAAATTGGTAAGAACATAACCATCAATAGGCTGATCAATTAAATCTTCGATCAAATCAGTTGTCGTTTTAAGACCCTTACCAACTCTTGCTGCCGCATTAATTTTGTTTTTTCCATGGCCGGGTACCATCACTTGGGTATCACGAGGGATAGAAAGAAGGGCTATTTTACCATTATCCATATTCATACTAGCCACTAAGAGGGAATCTGTGTTGCTAAGTGAGGTTTCACCCGGTCGGCGATCCACTCCGAGTAAAAGTACTGTAAAACGCTTCTTCTTCAAAACAGTGGGTGATTCTTCGGAAATGCCATTTGAACTGTCGACTATTGGTTCACTTTGATTGTTTGTCGGCAAATGAACCTCCTCTGAAATTATATTGGAACTCACTTCTTCCTGCTTACTGGCAAGAAGGGGGGGACTCTTGTCCCCTGCAACAGGACTGGCAAGGATAGCACCTACGACTATCCCAATAAACAGTAAGCATGAGAATAGAATAATTCGCTTTGAAGCCTTAAATACCCGGGAAATCGTCCTTCTATTATATTTATTTCCCTGCATCTAAGTCACTCCATTCAAAACTTCTTTTCTATAGCATCAAACAATTTCAAGTGAAATATTCTATGATTTAAATTGAAATATTTAGTAAGCCATAAGCGATTAGGATAGGAACTTTTTCATTCTAAAATAATTTCAAACGTATTCCTTGAGTCACTTCAGGGTAGCACCACAATTTTATTTTACATATACTGCCAATATAAGGAGGGATTTATATGGGTTTAGGTTATCTTAAAAAAATTATCTTTAAAGATAATACAACTGAAGATCTGGGCACTACCTCAGTGCAAGGCATAACGGATTCCAACGATTATTTAGAAGTTACCCTGCCTGACACCCCACAATATACCCCAGAAAACGCTCAATCCATTCCAACTTCACTCAATCTTATGCGTAGATTCTTCCGCACCCAAAAATCATCCCTTTCTGAGCCTCCTGAGACTCTTCATGAAAATGAGGCTTGGGCACCTGAAACTGAAACCGTTGGGCTCTTTCGTAAACGAAGAGTTAACGTTCAGGAACAATAAGAACTCCCGCTCTTTATAATAACTTGATGCACCTATTTTTATGGACGGGTGATTTTAAAGAAAGGGGAGACTGACATTTGAATGTTGGATCCACCCGTGTATATTCACCGGTAGTACGAAGTCCTCTGCTTTTCCATCAAAATACCACCCTTTCCTCTCCCACCTATTACTCCACTCGTCCAACCGCTCCTTCCTTAACTGGTTCATACCCACCCTATCCATACCCCTTTGCCCATCATCCTCAATTCTCGGGTCAAGCCTCAATGCCCATTCAGCCTAAGTTTCAGCCCACAGCCTATCCTTATTATTCAACCTTGCCTAGGCCAACTTCTCCTTCACCGATGCCTTTCTCATATTCAGTTCCCAACATCTCTTATGTGCCACCAATGGCCTCTAATGGGTTAGCCATCATTCTAATCGCAACTCTGATATTGGTTGCTCTTGATCTAATGTTTGTTCGCCCACAGAAATCGAGGTCCGAGAATCGAAGTTCAATGTCCGATTATTGGCAAGTGCCTTGCTAGTGAATAGGATCCGAATGCTCCATAAGCTACGGATCCTATTTGTTACAATTACTTATTCACTATTTGCAAATACTTTAGGCGAGCGGGCAAAATATCATTCCTTAACAAATCCGAATGAGTTTCACGTTTCACGATCACATCGACATAACCGTCCTGCACAAGAACCACCCCTGGTCTTGTAAGCCGGTTATAATTCGATGACATAGAATAGTTATACGCTCCCGTACAAGAAACAGCCAGTAAGTCGCCGGATTGTGCTTTGGGCAAAGCAATATCCCTAATCAACAGATCTCCCGACTCACAACATTTTCCGGAAACAGAAACAACCTCCTTCACCACTTCCTTAGCTCGATTGGCAAGCACTGCTTCATAGCGCGCTTGATAAAGGGCAGGCCGCGGATTGTCCGCCATCCCTCCATCAACAGCAATATATTTTCTAACTCCGGGAATTTCTTTAATAGCACCAACTGTGTACAGGGTGGTTCCTGCCGTCCCTACAATTGAGCGACCCGGCTCAACAATAATTTTCGGGCGCGGAAACTTTTGATTCTGACAGGCTTCTTCCAAAGCTAACTGAACCGTTTTAGAATAATCCGAAATCTGAGCCGGATCATCGCCAGGCACATAGTAAATGCCAAATCCTCCCCCGAGATTTAGTTCCTCAAGTAAGCAACCGGTTCGTTTGAGGATATTTGCCATATAAGTTATCATAATTCGAACCTCATGCGTGAAGGAATCTAAATCAAAGATTTGTGAACCGATATGAGCATGAACCCCTTTAACAACGAGGTTTGAATAACTTAATGCCAAATCGAACGCTCGATCAGCGGTACCGTCTGCTAATGTAAAACCAAATTTCGAATCGATTTGACCCGTTTGAATATACTCATGGGTATGCGCTTCAATCCCTGGTGTCACACGCAAGAGAATATCTACTCGGCGACCGGTTTCTCGGGCCAAATCATTCAATATGCTCATTTCATAAAAATTATCCACGACAATTCGCCCGACACCCGCTTTAATTGCCATTACCAATTCTTCCCGAGATTTATTGTTACCATGAAAATATATTTTTGCAGTAGGGAAACAAGCCCGGAGGGCCGTATAAAGTTCCCCTCCGGAGACAACATCCAGACCCAATCCTTCTTCCTCAATAATTCGACACATGGCCAGCGTTGAAAATGCTTTGGAAGCATAAATAACCTCCGCATTCTTTAGACCTTCAACAAAGGAACTGTGGTACTGTCGGCAAGTATTCCGAATATGGGCCTCGTCCATGATGTATAGTGGCGTTCCAAATTGTTTTGCTAATTCAACCGTGTCACATCCACCAATTTCTAAATGTCCTTGCTCATTCACTATTTGTGTACCGTGCAGCCTCATTCCTTCTTCCTCCCTCTTCTTCCTAAGTTAGTTTATGACGAAAAATAAAAACGGCAACAGAAGATCGTCTTCTATTGCCTTACCTATACACTCTTGTTTATGCCCTCCGTTTTTCCTCGCCTTTTGTTATCCCCCTATCGATTCCAACCCCGGTTGCAGTCGACCATTTGCCACATCGGTCTCCCCACTTCGCTAAACTTATTTCCTCCTGCATGATTTCTACAACCTCGCAACGGTTCGCACACCCGGAACATTCAAAGCTTTTTGCTTGGAATTGAGTCTCGCCCAAGTGTAACCCTCGAAATCCGGTTCTAGTTCCCGGCCGCATTCTTACTTTTTCTTGAGCTAAATATGCGGCTCCTAAGGCACCCATAACAGCATAATGCTCCGGCACAATCATTGATTGGCCTAACTCCATTTCAAAAGCTTTTCGTATACCGGGGTTCGCGGCAACGCCCCCTTGAAAGAAAATGGGCCCCCGGATATCTTTATTCTTACCCACATTATTCAGATAGTTTCGTACCATCGCCTGGCATAGCCCTGCTAAAATATCCGGGAGTGAGTGTCCTAACTGCTGTTTATGGATCATATCTGATTCCGCAAAGACAGAGCACCGCCCGGCAATCTGCACCGGATGCTTTGCTTGAAGAGCCAACGAACCAAATTCCTCAATGGGAATGCCTAACCGCACTGCCTGCTGATCCAAAAAAGACCCTGTTCCGGCGGCACAAACCGTATTCATGGCAAAATCAGTGACAACTCCATCCCTGAGGATAATGATTTTCGAGTCTTGTCCCCCAATTTCAAGGATGGTTTGAACCTCGGGATCAACTCGCGAAGCAGCCACTGCATGAGCTGTAATTTCATTTTTCACAACATCAGCTCCCAATAAAGTGGCGGCCAGCTGGCGTGCACTTCCCGTAGTACCTACCCCAACGATTTCGGCAGAGTCCTTCATTTTAGTTCTTAATAGTCTAATGCCTTCTTGAATCGTTTGCATGGGTCGACCTTGTGTTCTTAGGTAAAGAGCCTCTTCCACCGTATTGTCAGGCCTCAGTAGTACAATATTCGTACTGACTGACCCAACATCGACACCTAGAAAGTATTTATCTTCCCCCAACACCGAACACTTCCCCTCTTGTTTGTCCAATTTCTCGTTGCAGATGCGGCCTTTCTAACAGGTCCACAAACGCTTCCAAACGGGTTTGCATTCCCGCCTGCCCGGTATGTTCATCAACGATAAGCGTCATAATCGGTATCTTATACACTTCCTGAACTCTCGGTAAAACACTGGCTGCCACAATCTCTGGCATGCAAGATAGAGGGAAGATCTGAATAATCCCATCAAAGCCTTCCCGTGCAAATTTTACAGCGGCTCCAACTGTTTCCTGTCCATGCCCTCCTACAAAATGAGGTAAAAATGGTTTGGCATGACCTGGATAGGATTTAATCGACCGATATCCGGGGGCCAGACCTTGAAATACATGCTTGCCAACCCACCCCGAGAGATAAATGGAACGATCCACTTCTGCCCCCAAACGTCCAAGTTCTTCTTCTAATCCCAATGAAGTATAGGGATCGAGAATCGTGTAAATCTCACCAATAATTCCTATG
>Ga0074193_1003245_pt1 | contig 12376 bp, 8 predicted proteins | sample EPASupsiteHSE605_FD_64523 | JGI IMG/M metagenome (GOLD analysis project Ga0074193, IMG submission 64523) | Bioremediated contaminated groundwater from EPA Superfund site, New Mexico - Sample HSE6-05 | ecosystem: Environmental > Aquatic > Deep subsurface > Groundwater > Contaminated ... | reverse complement strand
ATCAAACTTGACAAGATCAAATCAACCGTTTCAGGCTCAACTGGGTTTGACAAATCACTGGATTATCTCATGAAGATGGAAATTCCACGTAGCGAATTTGGCGGAGCTGCCAACAATGTATTAAACGGGTTAATGGCAAAAGCGAATCAAAAAACCGGAGCCAATATATCGATGGGCGAAATGGTGAAATTTGACGTAAATATTGGTGGCTCTGTAACCGATCCAAAAGTTTCCACCGGGCTAAAAGAGATGAAAAACGATGCAGTTAACACTTTAAAAGACCAAGGAAAACAATTGCTCGATCAGAAAAAAGAAGAAGCCCTAAATAAAGCTCGCGCCGAAGCTCAAAAAGCAGTAGCCGAAGCCCGTAAAAAGCGGGAACAAATGATTACAGAAGCTCAGAAACAAGCTGACAATATTCGTGCTGAAGCACAAAAAACTGCCGATAAGCTCACTCGTGAGGCTGATGCTCAAGGCAAAAAACTCATAAGCGAAGCTGGAAGCAATATTATCAAAAAGAAACTAGCAGAAAAAGCTGCCGATAAACTGAACAAAGAAGCAGCCAACAAAGCTACTGCGTTAAATAACGAAGCAAACAATAAAGCAAATCAATTGGTTTCAAAAGCTACTGAAGAAGGAGACAAAGCGGTAGCTGCTGCCGAAGAAAAAGCAAAACTTTAAACGATAAATCGTCATAAAAAGAGCACATTTGGTTACATTTGCACCAAATGTGCTCTTTTCTATTTTAACATACCCAAAAGATGAAAGATTTCAAAAGCTATTATTCAATTCCGGCATCGCCCGAAGAAATATATCTTGCATTGACCAATCCCTTAACCATACGTTTATGGACAGGTGAAATCGCAGAAATGTCAACCGAAACGGGCTCTGAGTTTTCTCTATGGGAAGGGAGTATTTGTGGTGTAAATCTAGAATTTGAGTATGGAAAAAAAATTGTTCAGCAATGGTTTTTTGGAGAACAAAAAGAAGCTTCAATAGTTACGATAAAACTACATGAAAGTAAAAACACAACCTCTGTTGAACTTCGACATACCAATATCCCTGACGATGATTATGAAGATATTGTAGACGGCTGGAATAATATTTATTTTGCTGCTTTACGCGAATTCTACGAAGAATAAGCAAATAGAATTCAATAGTATAAAGACCTGATGACAACAAAATATCAGATCTTTTTCTGTATAGAATAATGAAATGGTGATTTTTTTTATCTCCAGATTAAACCATCGTGAAACTATTCTATCTTAGCATAACAATTGCACCGAATGGCTACAGAACAAGAACTTCTGCAACTACTACGAGAACCATCTACACAAGGAAAAGGATTCAGAATACTTGTAAATACCTACAAAGAACGTGTTTATTGGACTATTCGCCGCATGGTTATGAATCATGATGATGCTGATGATATTACTCAGTTAGTCTTCATTAAAATATTTGAAAACCTCAACTCATTCCGTCAGGACTCAAAGCTTTTCACTTGGATTTACCGGATTGCAATAAATGAAACCCTCACATTTCTGGCTCAAAGACGTCGCAGAAATATTATTTCATGGGATACAATCGAGCATAAAATGTCTGAAAACTTGATCGAAGATGCTTACTTTGAAGGAGATGAAGTCCAATTACAACTCCAAAAAGCAGTCCTTCTGTTACCCGAAAAACAACGTCTGGTATTCAATATGAAATACTACGAAGAACTAAAATATGAGGAAATAGAAGAAATTCTAGGAACATCTATAGGCGCTCTTAAAGCCTCTTACCATCATGCAGTTAAAAAAATAGAAGAATTTCTGAACAGTCGTTAAACCTTTAACGATGAGAAACATCAAAGAAGAAATGAAAACAAAAATGGAAACACAGGACCACAATAAAAGGATAAGCTTAGAGGACATTCCCCGCAAGAATCCGATGACCATTCCTGTAAACTATTTTGAATCGTTGGAAGACAAAATTCTGACAAAAACAGTTTCAACAAAATCAAAGCCAGAACAATTACCGAAAACACGAACCTTAAGTAAATTCTGGAAAGTATCGATGGCGGCGGCAGGCATTATTATTGTTATCGGAGTAAAGATTGTATTGGATAATTCTCATTCAAACCCAGTTCAGCAAGCATCAATCCAAACGGATACAGATATTATGATTGAATATGCTGCAAATGAAGCTGCTATTGAAGCAATTCCCAATATGGAATCAGCCATTGAAGATGAGTATGTCCAATTGAGGAACATTGAAGATCAAAAACTCACACCAATTAATCAGAATAAAGAACTAAAGACAGAAGAGCTGGAGGAATATTATGATAAATCATCTTATTTCAGCATCTTCACCGAATTATAAAACATACAATATATTATACCATGAAAACAAAAATAATCACAAACAGTTTGGTTTTACTTCTCGCTCTGATTATAGCAATGCCATCTATTGCTCAAAATGGAGCTCGCAGGAAAAAAATCAGAGAACAAATTGATGCACAAAAAGTTGCATTTATTACCGAAAAACTTCAGCTAACACCTGCTGAAGCTCAACAATTCTGGCCAATCTACAACGAGTATGAATCACAACGCCAAATAATCGTAAAAGAATTCATGGAAAAAAATCTTGAAGAAAGGGACATGGATGTAGAAACGCTCACTGATAAACAAGCTATCGAAATTGCAGATAGCCAAATAATTCAGGCTCAAAAAATGCTTGATTTACGCAAAAAATATCACGCCGAATTTAAAAAAGTACTTTCTCCCAAAAAGCTTTTATTGCTTTATCAGGCTGAGCGTGATTTTAAAAAATTCATTCTTAAAGAAATCCGTCAACGGGTAAAAGAAGAACGTAACAATCGAAGAGGACGATAATTGCCGTTCATCTATAATAAAAAGGGAAGCGTTCAAAGAGCCGTAACCTTAATATATTTTTCAGACGTTCAGGATTCAATATGACAACTTGTTGAATTGTAGCAGTCATACTGAGTCCCGAAAGCTGGGAAAGTATTTTTTATCAGATGAGAGATTTTATAAACAGCCTATCTTTTTGGTGAGCAAAATGATCAAATATAATTCTGGAACAACTTTATAGCATTATCTGACGAATTTAATCAATAACATTAACATCCTCACCCATCAATTCTCATTTTATACAATTCTTTATATTCCTGATTTACATTTCGTTTATACAAAAAATAAACGATCCCGTCTAATATCTGTATTTTTTCAACAAATGCAAATTCAGGAATCAGGACTTCATAAGAAGAAGAATATTTTCCATTCTCCCATTTTTTCAGGATTGACTTTCCTGATTTAATCATTAAAAACCAAACTTCTTTCCGAAGATTATCTGCCAGCACCTCTCCTTTCCATTTTTCATCATTGAGCAATCTGCATGTATCAGAAAAAAGATATTCTCCTTGCTCATTATACGCCTCCACTCTCCCATCTATCTGATTAAATATCAATAAACTATCTCCATATTTCATCATTGGACAATATGCTGGTTTGTAATAAATATTTTCTTCTTCCCAACTTAACGGAATTCCTTCCTGCAAAAACTCGAGGTATCGAACAACACTTGTTACACTCATTTGCATTTTATTGGCATGCTTAGCAAAAAAGAACACATTATACTGACTCTTCAATCGTTCAATTTTAAGTGAATCGGAAATCAAACGAAATGTTTCAACTTTTTGATTTCCATCAAGATCAATTTTAGCAAAATGATGTTTCAGATTATGAAAAGAGGTAAATTTAAAAAAGAACTTCCTGTTAATCTCTGCATCAAATATCTTCAAATTGCTTTTAAAATAATCTAAGCTCCACGATTTTGGATATATAATCTGTAATGAATCACTAAAATCCATTTCCGATACAGAATCTTTACCTACCAGATAAATATTGTCAATGCAATCTTTGTATAAACTTCCATATCGATCCAATTTGTGCATCCATTTAATTTTGCCATATTTATCAAGAAAAACCAGTCGCGGATCGAATAAACGTTTTTCATAAAAAACCATCAGGATGATACCATCCTGATGGAATAAATAATCCGATACATAAAACGGATAATCACGAGTGACACTTTGTACTTTATTCCCGCTAACCGAAAACACGGGGAGAGATTTTGCACTGAATCTCAGAAAAATCAGCAAAGGTTTTTCAGGTAGTTCTCTCAGCACAATTACAGTGTCTGCATAGGCAACATGGCTGATTTTAAGTTTCAAGGGAAAATGAACAGTATTTAATTCAAACCGTCCATCAGCGTTTGTTGACATACCTTTTTGAGAGCCTTCTATTATAACATTTACCTGAGAAACAGGCAAACGAGTTTCGCTATCAATAATGACACCGAGTACAGGGTGTTGAGCCCACCCTGTTACGGTAACTATTGCAGTAAAAACCAGTATATAGAAAGCCTTCATTGTATTTTAATTGTTGATAATTTATAAAAACCACGCTCCGTAATATCTTAGGATTGAAAAAGTGATGATTGATTAATTGTTTATTGCGAAGCATGGTTTTAAATTTTCAAGTGTACTCCGACTATCGTAATCCTTTTTGACGTTCAGCTTCCAGATCAAAATAGCTAAGTGTTTCCACTACAACTACTCCACCGTCGAAATCACCATATTTTGCTGGCACACCACTCATATAGACCGTCATACTGCTTATTGCTGATGAAGGAACACCAAGATTCGATGACCGTTGTTTTACACCATCAACATAATATACAACACTTCCATTCCGAGCACCACGAAGATAAACTTCTTTTCCGTCTTCACTTGTTTGTGCTCCGGGTACAATCTTCTGTATAACAGCTGTAAAATCACGTTTATTCGGCAATTCACTGAGCTCTTCTTTACGTGCTAAGACTGATATTTCTGGATCTAAATTAGCCTCCGGAAACCATACAATTTCAAAAGCAGGCAAATCGGCATTAGATGAAAGTGCAATATCTTTCAAACTAGTGATACGATCTGTACTTACCCTCACATTGGCTGATATTTTCCGATAACCAACAAAACTTACATTAAGAGTATAAACTCCAGGAGCTACGGATTTAACGTGATAATAACCATTAGCATCCGTAGCAGCTCCAATTGTATTAGAACCACTTACAATCCACACATTTGCGCCGGGGATAGTTTCTCCAGTAATTGAATCAACAACACGGCCTCTGATTGATCCTGATTGAGCAAAACTAATCGTGCTCAGGAGGATGGTTGCGAGTAAAAGGGATAACGTTTTCATAGGTCTTTGATTTATTTGATTAAATAAAGGTATGTCACAAAACTACCTGGAAGCAACAAAATCAAGGAAACGGCAATATTCAGCCAGTTTACGGTAATAAAAAAGGGGAGACCTCCCGGAAACCCCTTTTTTTACTATAAATTTAGGTACGGTTAGTAAATACCTTGTTCAATCATTGCGTCAGCAACTTTTTTGAAGCCAGCAATGTTAGCACCTTTAACGTGATTAACATAACCATCAGCTTCTTTACCATATTTAACACAGTTATCGTGAATGCTAATCATAATCTGACGAAGTCTTTCTTCTACTTCTTCAGCTGACCAGCTTAATTTCATACCGTTTTGTGACATTTCCAAACCTGAAGTAGCAACACCACCTGCATTAGCAGCTTTACCTGGTCCAAAAGGAATTTTATTTTTGTGGAAATGCATTACAGCTTCCGGAGTACAAGGCATATTAGCACCTTCACAAACAGCAATAACGCCATTGTTTACTAAGTTGATTGCATCTTGTTCACCTAATTCATTCTGAGTAGCACATGGGAGCGCAACATCACATTTAACTTCCCAAGGACGTTTTCCAGCAAAGAATTTAGCATTTGGATATTTTTGAGCATAAGGAGCAACGATATCCATGTTCGTAGCGCGGAGGTCAAGTAAATATTCGATTTTGTCGCCACTGATACCATCTGGATCATAGATATAACCATCAGGGCCTGAAATAGTCACAACTTTAGCACCTAATTGAGTAGCTTTTGTTACAGCACCCCAAGCAACGTTACCAAAACCAGAAACAGCAACAACTTTACCTTTGAAGTCAGTGCCTTTTAATTTCAGCATTTCGTTAGCGAAATATACGTTACCAAAACCTGTAGCTTCTGGACGGATTAATGAACCACCCCAGTTAATACCTTTGCCTGTAAGAACACCTGTGTGTTCTCTACGGAGGTGTTTGTACATACCGTACATGTAACCAATTTCTTTTCCACCAACTCCGATATCACCTGCTGGAACATCAGTTTCAGGGCCGATATATTTTTGGAGTTCCATCATAAATGCCTGACAAAAACGCATGATTTCAGCATCTGATTTACCTTTTGGATCGAAATCAGAACCACCTTTACCACCACCCATTGGGAGAGTAGTTAATGAGTTTTTAAAGATCTGTTCGAAACCTAAAAATTTCAGGATTGATAAGTTTACACTTGGGTGGAAACGTAAACCTCCTTTATAAGGTCCAATAGCTCCGTTAAATTGTACACGGTAACCACGGTTTACCTGAATATTGCCTTTATCATCAACCCAGGTAACTCTGAATTGAAAGAGACGATCAGGTTCAACAATACGTTCGATAATTTTGTGTGCGTCGTACTTAGGATTTGCATTTACAAATTCTTCGATAGTTTCAAGTACTTCACGTACAGCTTGAAGGAACTCATTCTGACCTGGGTTTTTCTTTTCGAGGTCAGTCATTATCTTTTCTAAGTTCATCTTAAAAAGGTTTTGGTTTGTAATTTATGTTACTGCATTAACATTGTTATCTAAATAACAATGCAAATTTAAAAGGTTTCTTACGACCTGTGCAAGTTTTTTTTTACAATTTCAAAATTAGGCATTTTTCTAATGCGCAAGGGTTTATTAAAAAAAAAATAAACACATTATAATATCCTTATTTTCAATATTATTTAAGCACCACCCCGCGATTTTTCTTCGCATCAATTTTTATCACACATGCTTTTTCAAATCTAACATGACGTAAATATGAATCCTCATACACTGCCGGAACAGAATTAAGAAATTCCAAGTCGTAATACCCGTCTTTTATAAATGGATTTATTGTAAAATATCCCACTCTGAATGATGTAAGATTCTGAAAAAAATGGGTGCCCTGACTTGGATCTATTCTATAATTTTCTAATCCAGACTCAATAATCAGGCGAGCTGCCGAAATTTGGGACCATTTTACCGGTATCCCCAGCCAAGGATCACTTGAGCCCCATCGACCAGGGCCAATCAGTATGTAATTTTTCTCTTCATTTAAAAATTGTTGATTCAGTTTTTCTACAGACTTTACAATTTCAGGATTTTCGGCCGGATTAAAATTTTCAGGTCTTACATATATTATATCCGTAATATCATTAATTTCTCCATTTCCCAATACCATTTGAGAGCTTATAATTGTTTGAGATTCTTCAATATTTTCTATTCCAATAACAGAAGACTCCTGACTTTCTACAATTGGACGTATCTGAAGCAAATAGAAAATCTTAGGCTCTTCCACTGGTTTATCCAGATCAACTGCAAATTCAATTTCAATCGGCATACCCATTTCCTGATGCCCTGTTTTAAGCACATTTGTTAGGATTTCCGCTAATGGAAATGAATTATACTTTAAAATATTGGAAAACGTCACAAGTTTAATTCCTCCTTCGTGATCCCCATCGCTAATTATCTGGTCACGATAGTCATACGTTGATCCCACTAATTTAAACGTATGATCAGCAGAAGCTTGCTGAATGGGATATTTAATCAGATTTACACTATCATCTGTACTTGGATGGAAACTTTCACAATTCAAATCCAGAGCATAAAAATGTTTTTGAGTTTCCTTGATTGTCATATTTGGAGAACTCAATTGAAGTATTTTCTTGGGGTAAGCCGGCGAAAACATCAATGTTTGCCCTCCTTCTACGATATACTTACCAAGTCCCAAAGCAATGTTGGCAATGCCCTCTTCCGGTTTTTCGGGTGAAATCGGATAAAAGTTAAGCGAACGGGCTACTCCTGAGATCACAGGATAAAAATGATTATTATATGCTCTACCACACACCTCCTGTAAAACCACACCCATTTTTTCTTCATCAATAACATTTTTGGTTGCTCGCATATAAGCTTTACTATCTGTATAAAAAACAGAGGCATAAACTCCTTTAATTGCCATTGCCAGTTGATCTACCATCAATTTCTCATCATCTGACGTATTTGCAATCATATATGTAGAATAAATACCGGCGAAAGGCTGATAATGTGAGTCTTCTAACAAGCTCGACGAACGAATTGCAATGGGCTTTTTCACAACTTTCAGAAAGGTTTTTAAATCATCTGAAACTCTGGACGGTAGCTTTGCTTTTATAAATGCTGCTAAAATTTCTTCATCAGGCGCATCTGAAAGTGCAACCGTGTACAGATTATTCTCATCCATAAACTCATCAAAAACTTCAGTAGAAAGAACAACCGTGCGAGGAATGGTTATAATTACATCTTCATACATATCAACCATTAAATTTCGCTTTATCAACGAATCAATAAACGCCAATCCACGAGCTTTTCCCCCAAGTAGTCCATTTCCTATACGAGTAAAAATAAGGTATTCATCAAAACGATCGCGATAAAAATCAGCGATCACCCCCCTTCCTTTATTCATCCGGTAACGGGTAATAGAATCATAAATAAAGGTACGAACCTCTTCAAGATTTGAGAAATCTTCGGGAGTTAATACTTTAAATACTGCTGCAATAGGAAAAATAGCTCTAGCATTAAGCCAACGTGAAAAATGATTATGGCTGATATGAAAAGAGAAAGAATCGGAAGGAATATCAAACAAGCGTTCCTGAAGTTCTTTTAAATCACTCACTCTCAGCACTTCTTTCATCGTAACCGGGTTGCGAAATACAAAGTCGCCAAAAGCAAAATTATTGATTATAAAATTCTTCAAATCAATCTGATAGGTTTTTGCGTTTTTATCCAAAAAGCCAATTTTCAAACTTCGAGCATGAACCTCATTTTCCGGTTCGGACGATTGCAATAATATCGGAATATCCTTTTGGTCGTTTTTTACCAGCTCACAAAAACGGATTCCGGCATGCTTGTTCATTACTCCGTAGCTATTAAAACTTATATCGGAGATAATTCCCAGCATGTTATCTTTATACTTATTGTACAACTCAATTGCTTCTTCAAGATTCCGAGCCAACAATATTTTCGGGCGACCTCGCATACGAAGCATTTTTTGATGTTCGTTCAACCCTTCCGTCATAAATTTCAAAGACTGCTTGAATACAATATGAAAGATATTAGGCAGTATTCCAGAGTATATACGTTCAGAATCTTCGACTAGTAAAATAGTTTGGACTCCAACAATATTAACGTCATGCTCTACATTCATTCTATCTTCAATCAACTTAATGATTGCCAACATTATATCAGCATTTCCAAGCCAACTGAATACATAATCTATTGAACTCAGATCTGTTTTATGAAGCACCAATGATACTTCACGCGAAAATGGGGTTAGTAAAACAATGGGTTTATTTGGATATTTTTCTTTAAGCTCATTCGCAAAGTCGAAAGGATTTGTTTCTGCAATATTCAACATCAGGATAAAGAGATCTATATTCTCTTCTTCCATTATCTCGTAAGCTTCCTCAGCTGAGGAAGCCTGAATAAAATGCGGTGGATAACGCAGGTTCAAGCCAATGTATTCATTGAAAATTTGCTCATCAATGCGTCCGTCTTCCTCCAGTATAAACGAATCATATTTACTACAAACCAATAATACTTTGCTGATACGTTTTCTCATCAGATTATCAAAAGCGGTATCATTAAAATGCAATTTATTGATATCCTTTATTTTTCGTTGTATTTTCTGAGAAAAGCTTCCGGTTTTATCATTATAGAGTTTCTTTGTATTATCCATATGCTGCATTATTGAGTGAGTACAACCAAATTGATCTTCAAATATAACACCAGAAATGAATGAGTAGCTTAGAAAAGACCAAAATAATATAAAACAAATCGCCCCGGTTAAAATTTAACCGAGGCGATTTGGTAATTTAAAAAGCTTTTATTTCATCAACATAATTTTGTTGTAAAGAATACTGTTATCTGTTTCCAGTTTAATCACGTACAACCCATTATTCAGATTAGCGCCATCTAATGTATAGAAATTCTCGCCACTTGAATAGATTTCGTCAGCCAATACTTTCATCTGTTTTCCTTCAAGGTTATACAATGATATTTTAACCTTAGAAACTGAAGGTAAGTTGAATGAAATAGTTGTTTGACGGTTAAACGGGTTCGGATAAACCTTAAATGATGTAAGTTTTTCGTTAGATTCAATACTGTAAGTACTACTTTCAAAACGCAGGTCATACATTGCGATATAGTAGTTCTGATAAGAGATATTATTCCCTTTTTTCGTCAATACGACTGATACAACATCTTCTGCTGTAAAATCATGTTGCCCCAGTGCATTTGCAAGATCACTATATTTTACGGTATATAGCACAGGTGATTGCGTAAGATTTAAAGTAGCTTTGTATTGATTATTCCAGGAAGTAATTCCCTTTTTACTTACAACAATATCCACAGGCCCTAAGCCATATGCAACAAATTTTATCTGATCATAACCAGTTAAATCAACTGGTTTATACCTAACGTTTAATACTCTGAATAAAGAGGCATAGGTTTTTACTGTTCCTTGAACAGTAGCCCTACGGGCAATGTTATATGCTCCTTGAACAGGCTGATTTTGTTGCGGTTCAACCAAAAATGAGGTTAACGTTGCCCCTGCATTATCATAGTCAGGCCCCCAAGAACCATCGGCAAAGTAAAGAACATCATTACCGGACTGAATATTGTTTGTCATTGAAAAACCAATATCAAATAAATCTCCAACTGGAACGACTACCTGAGACACAGGAGTTGTAGAAATTGGAATAATATTATTGAATGATTGACGAACACCATTTTCCACTTTCGCAATTGTTCCTGAAAAAGTTAATCCGGTTGCATTATTCGTGTTCTTGATATCTAAATAAAGTGAGCCATTTTGATAGTATCCTTTTTCTACAAATACAGCTGGCATTTCAGGGTTTGAATTATTGATAAAATTCAATGTATAACCTTGATTTCTCATTTTTGAGAATATAGTTTCTATCAACGTTTGTGTATGAACTTCAGAATTTGCCCAAACCTGGAAATTTAGTACTGGTTGATTTCCTAAAGGGTTGTAAGAAGCTAAATCCCAACGATTATCAATAATATATTGAGTTCCATTTTTATATGCAATAAAACTGATTGTGTAGTCAACATCACCATTATCCTGTACAATACGGGTAATTATAAACGGCTTACCTTCAATCATTTTTACATTTACATTTTCAAGTTTCCCACCATTCAAACGATCGCAAACCATCTTTGTATGTTCATAAACTGTTGAAGGGCTAGTTGCAATACCTAAAATAGCAGCTTTGCGTTCAGTATTATTCAAAAAATAGTCTGCAGAAAATACTTCCATTGCATTACTGATCCCAATCAGATCTGTTGGAGTTGAAACAAACGCCTGCGTTCCTAACGGACCGGATTGTGGAATAAAATTAATTAACTCTGTAGCCTGAGTATTTTTTGCAAGTTTTGATTTTGAGTGCAATACATCAAAAACCTCCATATTTCTGGAATCACTAAAATATTCGGAAGCTTCTTTATGGCGGGCAAAATTTCTGACTGCAATTAAAGTAGATAAATTACCATTACTTTCCAGACCGCCATCATTACCACTTGAAGAGTTACTCATTGCAACTGAAGCAAATGAGCTATTATTTACCAGATTTGGATCTGTATGAGACTGACTGACAATCACGACATCATTCTGACAAGAAGTATCAACTTTCGCATCTATTGTAAGAATTACTGAATCCTGAGCTACAAGTGAATCTATTGCCCAAATTCCATTTACAGGGCTATAGATACCCCTTGAAGGAGTTGCTGATACAAATGTTAAACCCGTAGGCAAAACATCGAGTAACGTTATATTTGAAGATGTAAAATATGGACTATGGTTTTTCAAAACGATTGTAAATGTAACTGTATCGTTTTTGAAAATTGTATCATTTACGAACGGAGAAGGATTTGTCAGCATTTTAGTAACACCCAGGTCAATTAAATGAGGAACCGGTGTAACTGTAATGTGTAAGTTTGCTGCTGCTGTTCCTCCATCTCCATCACTTATCATATAAGGTATTGCAGGAACAATACCGCTCCAGTGCATTACAGGGATAAAGGTATAGCTACCATCCTGATGGATAACAATCGTTCCAATTCCGGGTATTGTTG
>Ga0074193_1003244_pt1 | contig 12377 bp, 6 predicted proteins | sample EPASupsiteHSE605_FD_64523 | JGI IMG/M metagenome (GOLD analysis project Ga0074193, IMG submission 64523) | Bioremediated contaminated groundwater from EPA Superfund site, New Mexico - Sample HSE6-05 | ecosystem: Environmental > Aquatic > Deep subsurface > Groundwater > Contaminated ... | reverse complement strand
GACTGGCAAGCTCACTAACAATCTCTCCTACAACGGTACCTACAAACGTGTTTACACAGGGAGTGGGTACATTACCCGTAACTATATCTGGCAAAGGGACTAACAATACTACAAAAAGTACTACTGTAAATATCACGGTCGTTGACGAAGACGCACAAACTCAGGTTCAGGTTGGGTTAGGGCAGTTTGATCCTGCTGAAATACTTAAAGTTATTGACGAGTGTATTAATAAGGTACGAGGTCCTTGTAATCCAACAGGAGGGTTAACTGCAAATGTAAGCTTTTCGAAAGGCAAATTGTGCTGTCCTAAATCAGGTTGTGTAAAAGAAATGTACGCTTACAACGGAACCTATAATTATGACAAGGGAGTATCCTGCGATCAGCCATTTTATGGAGTTCCCTATATCGCATCTCTCAATCTTAGAATATCCGCAAGCTTCGGACTTGCCATTTCACTGGGGAATGTTAAAACAACCTGCGATGGAGTAGATGTATGTTATGGTGCAACATTTACAGGAAGCATAGGAGGTGGAGTAAGTGGTACGATATTGGGTGGTTCTATTCTGGATGCAAGCCTACAATTAGTGGCCTCTGTAACAGCCGATCCTTTAGAGTATTGCATGCCATCCGGCAAAACAAAAGCTGGAATAGGAACCGATAATGGAAATATCTGTTTCAAAGCCGATTTGGTTGGTTCGGTTACTACACTGAGCTTTTTTACTGAACAGGTAAGTGTTAATGTTATTTCGCAACGTTGCTTATATTAGGAGGAATAAAGATGAGAACAATGATAAACCTAAAAAAATCAGTACAAATGAAAGCCTGGATCAGCATTCTGCTATTGGCAACTTTAGCTTTCCCCAACGCATTCGCTGCAAACTCAAAACTGGCAACAGTTCCCTTACTTGATACGTTTCCGACCTACAATCCGGCAATGTACAATCTTTTGATTCCAATTGATACGGTAGGTTATACTACCGATGCACAACATGTTATCTGTGATTCACTGCTTTTATACGTTGTAAATGCAATGGTTTCTCCCACAAGTCAGGGCTGGCTGATTGACCATCTTTCAGGAACACAAAATGCAAACAATATAAACTCTCCAACAGCAAAATTGTGCAAGATTTTCAAAGCATACAAGCTTCATAGCATAGATTCTGTAGTCTCCTTATATCGAAGCGCTGACCAAACTACAATCAATACTATGCTCTCAAACCAACAAACCCGTGCTAAATTCCAGGGAATGATTGACTCAATTGTAAGCATGAGAATGAAATTCGGAATAGAATTCCAAAGTGGATTTTTAATCATGGCAAATCTTAAATTTCTCAATAACAAAGAAAATCTGACTCCATTCTTCTTCAAACAGGAAAATACAGTTTGGAAGCTCGCTATTGGGAGTAATAACCTTCCTATGTACAGCAATATTTCTGCATTTCTCAACACGCATAGTCCCTCTGGAATGATCGCTTCCAACGATATTGATGGAGATGGAATATTAAACTCTGTAGATAATTGTCCCTGCAAATCAAATATAAATCAGAAAAACAGCGATGGGGATGCACTGGGTGATATTTGCGACAATTGCCCAACAGTAGCCAACAGCAACCAGTCCGATTACGACAACGATAATATTGGGGATGTCTGTGATAATTGTCCCTCCCGTTACAATCCCCTTCAATCAGATTTTGACAATGACCATATTGGTGATTCCTGCGATAATTGTCCGACCGTTTACAATATTTCACAAACAGATGTGGATGGAGATTATATTGGAGATGCCTGCGATCAGGACTTAGACAACGACGGATATCCTAATAATGTTGACCCTGATATTGATGGAGATGGAATTCCAAATATTCAGGACAACTGCCCCTATTATCCAAATCAAAATCAAGTTGATAGCGATACCGATGGTGTAGGAAACAGTTGCGATAACTGTCCTACAGTTTCGAACCCCGGTCAGGCTGATGCTGATATGGATGGTATTGGCGATGCCTGTGATCCGGATATGGATAATGATGGAATTCTCAACAATGTGGATAATTGCCCGACAACGTATAATCCAGATCAATTGGATATAAATTGTAACGGCGTAGGTGATGTGTGTGAATAACAAATGAAATACAAAGCAATCATGAAAAACACAGGGTTCGCTTCGAAAAATAACAGAAAGATCGGTTTTAGAAAAACAAAATCTTTTTTAAACCATTTCTGCAAAGTGAAAGTCGGGATACTCTTCCTAACAGTTTTGCTTCCCGGGTTGCTTACAGCTCAAATAACTGTAAGCACAACACCTGCATCTTGCGGAGCTTCTGATGGAAAAGCAAGTGTAACTGTTAATGGAGGAACACCGCCTTATCAGATAACCTGGTCAAACGGGCAATCAGGGGCAAATGCAGCCAATCTTGCGGTAGGCTCCTATTCTGTAACAGTAAAAGATGCAGGAAACTGTACTGGGACCAAAAGCTTTTTTATTGACAATAACACCTCAATGGAAGTTTCAATTGCAGGCGGAAATACAAGTGTTACATATTGTCAGAATCAAGGTTCACCCAGTATTACACTCACAGCATCGGCTACCGGAGGGAAGCCCCCTTATCAATTCAGTTGGCCAAATGCAAGTCTCACCACCAATTCATCTGGTTCTTATACAGTTATGGTCACTGATTCAGAAAAATGTGTTAGACATGCTACTACTTACGTCCTTTTTATACCTGTTAACTGTTCACAGGACCCAAACGAAATTGTTGGACCAGAAGGCTACGGGCAAAGCAAATGGATTGGAACCACCGAAAAACTACCCTATATAATTCGTTTCGAAAACGACCCGGATTTTGCAACTGCTCCTGCACAAAAAGTAACGGTTGATCTCCCATTTGATTCCACTGCCAATATGTACTCTCTTAAACTGGGTGATTTTGGGTTCGGAAATTACATATTCAATGTTCCTCCCAACTCAACATTTTACACAAAACGCCTCGATGTAACAGATTCACTACATGTATTGGTCGATATCACTGCAGGCATTGATGTTCAGAATAAAAAAGCATTCTGGATATTCGAGTCCATTGATCCTGCAACAGGGTTTCCTCCCAACGACGCCAACAAAGGATTTTTACTGATAAACGATAGTATAACACATAAAGGTGAAGGCTTTGTAAGCTTTACCATGCAACCCAAATCCAATACTCACTCAGGGGATACGCTGAAAGCCAGAGCAAATATTATTTTCGACCAAAATGAGGCTATCCTGACCAATACATGGATAAATATTATTGATGCTCAGCCTCCATTTAGTCAGGTTAATCCTTTGCCCATGATTACCGATACCAACCTTATTCAGTTGACTTTTGCAGGTGCTGATGCACCCAATGGTTCGGGACTGAAAAATGTAGCCTTGTTTATTGCCAAAAATGTAGGAGACTATCAACTTTATGGCACATTTCACAAAGACAGCACAGTACGTATAACCGGTATGGAGGATGATTTGTACAAATTCATAAGCATAGCTGAAGACAATGTAGGAAACAAAGAAACCATGAAAGGAACACCCGATACCTATAGCATGATTGGTTATCCAAAACATATTTCGGGAACAATTTCCTATTTCAACACAGTTTCCACCCCTATCAACAATGCAAAAATCTATTTGCGAATGCTTGACGGAATACCTACAGACTCTCTGTACAGTAATAGTTCCGGTGTTTATAATTTTGGACTCAAACCCAAAATGAAATATCTGATCGACGGAAATATTTCAATCGTCTGGGGAGGAGTAAATTCAACCGATGCATTGGTTATCCGCAAAAACATTCTCGGACTTTATAACCTGACCCCTTTACAAAAAATTGCTGCTGACGTAAACAAATCGGGCGACATTTCGAGCACCGATGCATTGCTTATCCGCAAACGTATGGTTGGTCAAATCAACAATTTCATAATCTCTGACTGGGTTTTTCCAAAAGACACCCTTAATCCAATTCAGGACATCGTTCATGTGCTAAAAACGCTGTGTGCAGGCGATGTAAACCGCTCATTCACATCCGGATCAAACAAAAGCTCGACAGTTACTCTGACACAGCAAAATGAAATCACAGTAAATCGAAATCAGGTAATTGACATCCCATTACGCGTAAACCAATCACTTGGAACTGCTGCCGTTTCTTTATACCTATATTATCCAGACGATATTCTGGAAATCGAGAAAATAACATCGCCATTAAACGGCTTAATGTATCAATGTGAAGCCGGGAAAATTGTGATGGCATGGGACAGTCTGAAAGCAATGAAATTCAAAGCAAATGAAGCCATTGCTACTTTACAGGTAAGAGTGAACCGTATGGCTACCGACAAAGATAAGGCCAGTTTTACGCTAGACAACTTCAGCGAATTTGCAAACGAAGATGCGAATACTATTTCGGATGTAAAACTTTCAATTCCATCACTTAAAATCACACCATGGCTCGATTATGAATTATCCCCAAACTTCCCGAATCCATTTGTAAAATCAACGGAAATCAGATACGAGCTTCCCGAAGAGTGCCTGGTTAAACTCATTGTTTACAACGCTTTAGGACAGATTATCCGAACCTTAGTTTCCAATACACAAAAAGCAGGCAGTTATTCTCTCTACTTTGATGCAACCAGTCTGAAACCAGGAGCTTACACATACCGATTGGAAGCTAAAAGCAAAAACCGCAAATTTGGTTCATCGCACACAATGATTATTATACCTGAAAACTAAAAAAATGAGGGTTATTAATACAATTGGTTTTAGTTTATTTTTTCTTCTGATTGCATCGGTTGGCTTCTGCCAGTCGATGCATATCGGAAGTGCTCAGAAATGCAGTGGCGATACAGTTTCTGTTTCTGTTGATATGATACAATGTGACAGTTTGGGTGCTATAACCTTGTATATTGGATATGATACCACAAAGATTAAATTTCTCAAAATGGATTCAATTACATCTTTTGCTACTGGATTAATGTACAATTGTGTTTCTAATGAGGGAATTTTCTCGGGTAAAATTTCTGTTTCATGGATCTCCCCCAATGGTAATCCTGTTAATTTTGGCACTCAAAGATTTTTTGTTCTTTATTTTACGACTATTACCGACTCAAGCTTTCTTCAGTTCCTGAATAACTGCGAAATAGCCAATTACAATGCACAACCACTCTCTATTAATTATCAACACGGAAAAATCAAAACCACTCCTCAGCCCACATTTCTACAACAACCAAATTCAATTCAAATACACACTGACAGCTCTGGATTTTTATACATTAACGCTATTGATTATCAATATATACAATGGCAAACTCTATCAAATTCCAATTGGACAAACCTCCAAAACAACACACATTTCCAAGGCACAAACAATGATACACTCCATATATTGAATGCAAATTCGCTGATGAATAATACTCAATACAGAGCATTACTCAGTGGATGCAACCAAATTATCAGCAATAGTATAACATTGAATATTTCTACAGATATTCAAAATCATAAAAAAACAAATTCAATTTCATTAACACCTAACCCCGCAAGCTCTTATATAAGTTTTTCAAATTCTTTCAAATGTAAACTCTCAATTATAGAGCTTAACGGCAACGTAATTTCAGAGAAAGAAATTGAACCATTCAGCAAAATAGATATTCACAATTTACCATCCGGCATATACTTTATTAAAATCTACAATACAGAAAATAAAGGAATTCCTGAATTACTCAAATTCATCAAAATTTCTGATGAAAATACAACTTACTGACCCTTATTAAAAAATTATAGAGAAAACTTAAATCATACTCACATGAAAAGGTTGTACAAATTATTAGCATTAGTTCTGTTCTTCGCAGGTTTGAACGGGATGAATCTTTGTGCACAGCAGATTACAGTATCTTCGCAAACAGGATGTTTGAACGACACAGCCTATATTGCTCTTACCGGAAGCAATATCAATAAACTTGCAGCTATGACGTTAAACATCAGTTTCGACACGACTGTAATGCGTTTTGTGGGACATGGTAATCTGAACGCACAGATTACCGATTTTTTAAGTGGTGTTCCAGCCAGCGGACCTAATGCAGGGAAATTAGTACTCTCATTAGTCGACAACACATTACAAGGAATAGACCTCAGTAATGTTAAAATCTGTGATTTAAAATTTATTTATAAAGGAGGGAGTAGCGCTATTTCTATCTTACCAACGTCTGAGCTTGTCGACACTGGAATGATTGTCATAAACACATCATTTACAGCAGGCAACTTAACTCCAACAATACTTTCTCACCCTTCTAATACACAAACCTGCGAAGGAAGTAATGCTACCTTTACAACAACAGCAGTAAGTGGTTCTTTATTTCAATGGCAGATTTTTTCAGGAGGGAATTGGAGCAATTTAAGTAATAGCACTAGTTATTCCGGTGTTACAACAGCTACTTTACAGCTCATTTCAACACCTCTTTCCCTGAATACGAAAGCATATCGATGTAAAATAACCAAGACTTGTGATGCTTATACCAATCAGGCTGTATTAACTGTAAATCCGAAACCCATTGCAGTTGCAAATAACGATACAACAATTTGTCAGGGAAATTCAATTACCGTTACCAGCGCAGGAAGCAGTGGCGGAACAGGTACATTAACATACAGTTGGAATCAGGGATTGGGAATCGGAATCTCATTTTTAATAACTCCTGCAACAACCACAAAATACACGTTAACCGCAACAGATACAAAAAGTTGTTCGTCAACCGACAGTATTCTAGTTACAGTAACACCACTTCCGTCAGCAGCCGGAACAATTTCAGGAACAAGTCCGGTATGCCAGGGACAGTCCGCTGTCAATTATACAGTTCCAACAATTACCAATGCAACATCTTATGTTTGGGCACTTCCTACAGGTGCATCCGGAACAAGTTCAATCTCAAGTATTACCATAAACTTTGGAACATCTGCCATAAATGGAAATATCACGGTAAAAGGGCAAAACAGTTGTGGATTCGGATCAATATCCTCAAAATCTATCATTGTAAATCCACTTCCTACTGCTGCCGGAACTATTTCAGGACCTGCAACTGTTTGCCAGGGCGATTCTTTAAAAATATATACCGTTCCAACAATTGCAAATGCAACCAGCTACCTCTGGACATTACCCAACGGAGTGACAGGTGTCAGTACAACAAATTCTATTACAACAAAATACTCAACATCAGCCTCTTCTGGAAATATCACTGTGAAAGGAAATAACAGTTGTGGAAATGGAACAAGCTCAACACTTGCTATTACAGTTAATCCTTACCCGGTTGCAGCAGGTACTATATCAGGTGCAACAACAGTTTGCCAGGGACAAACAAATGTAACTTATTCCGTTCCTGTAATAACAAATGCAACATCTTATGTATGGACTTTACCTACTGGTGCAATCGGAACAAGTTCAACAAATTCTATTACTGTTAATTACGGAACAACAGCTATATCTGGAAACATTACAGTAAAAGGGGCAAATAGTTGCGGTTATGGTACTTCATCCAGCTTAGCAATCACCGTAAATCCATTGCCCAATGCAGCAGGAACAATATCCGGCCTTACCACCGTATGCCAGGGACAATCGGGAGTTTCATACTCTGTTCCCGTAATCTCAAATGCAAATTCTTATATGTGGATGCTCCCCAACGGGACATCGGGCACAAGTACAACAAATAACATTACAGTAAATTACAACAATACTGCTTCTTCCGGAAATATCACTGTAAAAGGGCAAAATAGCTGTGGTTTGGGAACTGTTTCTACCCTTGCAATCACGGTTAATCCTCTGCCAGATACCGCTGGCAACATCAGTGGAAATGCTACTGTTTGTCAGGGACAAAACAATGTAACCTATTCAACACCAACAATAGCCAATGCTACAACTTATATCTGGACTTTGCCTACTGGAGCTACCGGAACAAGCTCAACAAATTCAATAACTGTTAATTATAGCAATGCAGCCTCTTCTGGAAACATTACGGTAAAAGGGCAAAATACATGCGGATCAGGAGTAAGTAAATCCATGGCTATTACAGTTAATCCTTTGCCTGTTGTAGCAGGATCCATAAGCGGAAATACAACTGTATGTCAAGGGCAATTGGGAGTTACCTACAATATTCCTGTAATTACAAATGCAACATCTTACATATGGACCTTACCTACCGGCGCTACCGGAACAAGTTCAACAAATTCTATTACCGTAAATTACGGAATTTCTGCTATTTCAGGAAACATCACCGTAAAAGGGCAAAACTCCTGTGGTGTGGGAACAGCTTCTACATTGGCAATCATAGTCAACCCTCTGCCATCACCCTCTGGAAACATTACAGGAAATACAACTGTTTGTCAAGGTCAAAACAATGTAACCTATTCAATCCAAACAATAGCCAATGCTACAACTTATATCTGGACTTTACCAAATGGAGCTACTGGAAGCAGTTTAACAAATACAATTACGGTTAATTATAGTTCTTCTGCTTCATCAGGTATTATAATGGTAAAAGGTCAGAACAGTTGTGGAGTCAGAGATACAGCACAATTAGCCATAACCGTAAACCAACTCCCTGGAATAGCTGGCTCTATAACAGGACCTTTAAAAGTATGTAAAGGATCCGATAGTATAACTTATTCTGTTTCAAATATTGCAAATGCTTCAACATATCAATGGACATATCCTTCTGGATTTAGTGGAAACAGTATTTCAAATACTCTTAAGCTTGCAGTTTCATCGAATGCTTCTTCCGGAAATATTACCGTAAAAGGTGTTAATAGTTGTGGACAAAGCAACACCTCATCGCTGACACTAAACACCTTTACTCCTCCTATTGCAAACAGTGGTAATGATACTGCTGTATGTCGTGGAAATACTGTCGTCATCAGTGCCTCACTGAGCAGTGGATCTACCCCACTTGTATATAACTGGAGTAATCTGGGAACAAACATCTCATATACTGTTAACCCGGTTTCTTCACAATCATATTTTTTAACTGTAACTGATACAAATGGTTGCAACTCAAAAGACTCACTATTTCTAACAATCTATCAACTACCCGTAGCATTCGCTGGAAACGATACCAGTATCTGCGCTGGAGACTCTATCCTGATAAAAGCTACCGGAAGTACCGGATACCCGATTTTAACTTACAACTGGAACAATGGACTTGGAAATACTGATTCTGTGAATGTTTCACCCGCAGCTACTACATCTTATGTTCTCATAGTAGCTGACGGACATAACTGCTCCGATAAAGACTCAATTCAAATCATGGTAAATTTCAAACCTTTATCAGCCGGAAATATCGCAGGCGATACCGCACATTGTAAAGACTCGGCACTTGTTCCGTATTCTATCCCGGTTATTTTACATGCAACATCTTACAACTGGACTTTTCCACAAGGCGTAATTCAGGTCGGCAACGGAAATGCCATTAATTTAAGCTTCCCTGCTAATTCTGTTTCCGGAAACCTTGTTGTAAGAGGAGTTAATCAATGTGGCTCGGGAGATTCCGCCTATATTCATCTTTCCCTGTACAATGTCCCACCAACTCCGGTAATAGTACAAAATACGGTCACACTAACTTCATCTGCTCCCATTGGAAATCAGTGGTATGAACAAGGAATTGGTGCAATTCCGGGTGCAACCTCACAATCATATGCCCCTGTAATGAATGGTTCCTACTATGTTATTGTGAAAATCGGAATGTGTAGCTCTGATACTTCAAATATTATCAAAATAACCGACTTTGGATTAGATGAAATGGAGATATCTCATTTAGAAATCATTCCCAATCCATCCCAAGCAGAAACCAGTATTTACTACACTTTAAAGAACAGTGAATTTGTCCGAATATCCCTTTTTGAATTCACGGGCAAGGAAATTGGAAATATTCTTTCTGAAATACAATCATCCGGGAATCAACAAGTTAAAATAAATGTAGAGTCACTTCCAAATGGAATCTATTTCTGCAAACTCAAAACCGGAAAAGGAATTATCTGTAGAAAACTAATTGTCAACAAATAGCATGAATTAAATTACAACAAAGAGAGCTCCATAAACCAGAGCTCTTTTCATATTAACTCTAAATTTGATAACAAAGTAAAGCAAAGAGAAAGGAAAATAACTACCAGTAATTCAATCCAAATCAATCTTTTCAATATCTTCTTATTCACAAAAAAGCCTTTGAATGCAAACGAAATTAGCTGAGAAACAAAATAAACCAATAAACCTGCTATCATGCAGAATAAAAAGCGATAGAAGGTGAACTTCCAGAACATGTCATTGATTGCTGCTTTCATAGCCTCTTCTGAACCCAAATAAAATACTGAGCAAAAGAAAATCAAAACCAGTACAACAATTCCCAATAATATCTTAATGCTAATAAAAACGCTCTTCATATCTTCAATTTTATACCAAATAGAATTATAAATTAATCCGAAGTCATCCTTATACAACGCCAATAGGAACATTAAAACCAATCTTCGTACACCCGATAAGTCCTAACATTTTTTCAATCGGAAAAAAGTCTCTCCTGCAAAAAAGAAACCACAAATGTATAACGAATTCAATTCCGATAGATTATCAACACAAACATAAAAAGAATCTGTTCAAAAAAATCCTTCATCTGGTAAAAAAGTCTTTCCCGATCCTCAAAACTCAGTCTGACGGCTATAATTAATAAGTTATCACATTGAGTACTGAAAGTCGGGAAAAAGTCATAAAGTTGCAACTTTTTGAGCAGCCTCTTTATCTTTGGTCTGGAGAATCTAATCTGTTATTCTTCCGGTGCAAACATAGGATCCCAAGGAGGAAGAACAATTGGCTTCTGTTCAAGAAGCTTTGATTGTTCTGCAGATAAATATCTCTTATTCACCACTAAACGAAACATATATTCGGAGAACCACATATCGGTTAATATTAAAAATCCGTTGTAACCGTAAGAGCTCCCCCACGAATTTTCGACCATCCATTTCAAAGGCCTTCCTTCTTTATCCAAATCAACAGCAGTAAGCATCATTGCATGGCTCGATGCAGACGCAAACGATTGAATGCGTTCCTTTTTAGTCATCGTCTGCTGAATTCCGAACAAGCTCTGATAATCATAATTTCGTAAATCCAACGTACCATCAGTACTTGAAAGTTGCTTGCCTACATCGCACGAAAAATACATTGCAGTTGAGTCTTTAATAGAAGCAATTGCCAAAGCTTTAATCTGCTCAATCGGCAAATTAAGATATCTCCAATTCTGACCATCCCATGTATGGCGGTCATAATCAACCTCATACACTTTATTGTATTCTCTCGAAGGGTCGTTCATCAACATTACATAATCCTGAAGATTAATGCCTACCATTTCGTTATAGAACTGAAGTGGTGTATATGTTTTAAAATCAAAGGTCTTTCCGTTTACATCCTGATAGCGCCAGCTAAAGCTTTGAGGTGGTTCTCCAAGGTTAAGAACCAGAATTTTATATACAGTAGCTAATAACTTATTCTTTTCAGTAGCTAACTCTACTGATTTTTTCCCATTAGCAACCATTTCACGAAGTTTCAATCCTCCCTGACGAATTACCTCACTCAAAATGGAATTCATGCGAGATGTATTGTCAGAGCTATTGGTTTCGGGCATAACATCCTTCGGAACAAGACCATACTTGGTCGTAATATTTACAAAACCAGTCCACTGACCACCATCTCCAATCGGATTTTTAAAAAGCCATTCTACCTTTTTATCGTCCATTGGCTTTTTTGCGGTTTCAAGAACCCCTTCGAAAAAAAGATTCGCCTTTTCAAGCTGATCGTAAAAGAATGTAAAATTGTTCGAAAACTCAAAACTGCTCAAATTCAGTTTTTCGATAACTACCGGACGAAAAACATTCATCGAAGTAAACATCCAGCAACGACCAGATGATTTTTGATCTGTAATGCCTTTGGTTTTCACACGATTCGAGAAGTAAACATCACGTTTCCCGGCTACATCTCTATTTACCGATAGCTTATTGATATCGTTGTTACTAATTGCATTTCGCAATGCTTTTGATGCGGCATCATTGGGTTGCATTGACCGGATCTGGCTCAGTACCTCTGGGGTAATTCCACCCTGTTGAGCCTGAACTCCCAGCCAAAGACTAAACAAAGCAAATGCTAAAACTAATCTGCGTATCATAATCAATAAATTTAGTTTCTGCTGCAAAGTACGTGATTCCGGTTGGCTTAGGCAAGTTTAATCCACATAGAAAGCCACAACAAATTTGTAAAAAAAAAGCTCTCCGAAGAGAACTTTTTTGTGCGGATGAAGGGCCTCGATCCCACACGCCTCTCGGCACCAGATCCTAAGTCGGG
>Ga0074193_1003242_pt1 | contig 12387 bp, 11 predicted proteins | sample EPASupsiteHSE605_FD_64523 | JGI IMG/M metagenome (GOLD analysis project Ga0074193, IMG submission 64523) | Bioremediated contaminated groundwater from EPA Superfund site, New Mexico - Sample HSE6-05 | ecosystem: Environmental > Aquatic > Deep subsurface > Groundwater > Contaminated ... | reverse complement strand
ATGGCGGTGATAATGAATTGACCGCCAATATTGATATCATCGGCGCCAAACGGACCGTCGGCGCCGCGCCATTTGCGGCAAACCCGACCAACATCTCGCTTCTGAAATTCAGTAACTTTCAAGGGATGATTGAAGAAGGAGGCTCGCAACTGGCGATTGTGACCGAAGCAAGTCTAAACGCTGATTTCGGCCTGGACGGCAATACCTATACCATTGGCGGCGGCGGTTACCGGACCGGTCTGCCGGAAGGTATCCTGCAAGTCTCCGGCAATATCAAGGCCTTTTTTGAAGATACGATGCTTTTAAATAAGGCAATTAACAACACCGAATCATCTTTGAAGTTCAAGTTTAACAGCGGTACGCACAGCTTGCAGTTTTTCCTGGAAGAAGTCATTTTCCAGCAAACTTCACCGGGCATCGAAAACGAAAAAGGCATCACGATAAACTTGCCATTTAAGGCGTTTTATAATAACGGCACCAACGGCAGCGCCATCGTGACGACGCTGGTAAACAGCCAAGCTTCCTACGCGGTATAAAGACTGTTATGAATTATATATAACGGAACTTAACCCTATACTTCGAGGCTAAACTTTTAGTCTTGAAGTAAGGGGGGTTTGTTTTAAGCGGCTATGGCAGAGATGGGCTATTTTTAGGTTCGTTATGTTTTGACGGTCTCTCCGACCGTGCCTGCCAGAGGTAGTGATGAGAGAACTGTTATCAATTCCACATGCAAAGGAGGTGTCGGGACAATGGATAGTACTGAGATTATTCTTGGGACGAAGAGTGCTAATACTGACGGGAATTTTGATAGTACTGAGATTATTCTTGGGACGAATAGTGCTAATACTGACGGGAATTTTGATAGTACTGAGATTATTCTTGGGACGAAGAGTGCTAATACTGACGAGAATTTTGATAGTACTGAGATTATTCTTGGGACGAATAGCGCTAATACTAACGGGAATTTTAATAGTATTGAGATTATTCTTGGGACGAAGAGTGCTAATACTGATACGCTAGGCGGTGTTGCCGACAGTACGGCAAATAAGGCGGCACCGGCCCACGAAGTCGAGCCAACCGATCTTACGGGCGGGTGGATGTCTAGCGTCACCCTAGCCGAGGCATCGCAGAGGATTAATGATTTTAAAGCCAGTGCCCTAGCGACTTTTGCTAATACATTCGAGTGGCAGCACGGCTTGCATTTGAGCGATGCCGATAGGGAAGCAGGATACCGATACGTTATGCTTCTTGATGGTTCATACGTAAGAGCTAGATATGGCGGGTACACGGATACACCATTGGAAATTCATCCGGATGATTGGCAATTGTACCAAGATGCAATGGATAGATATTATAAGGGAATACTTTATGCTGCACTTCTTCCGGGACTCGGGAAAGTACTACCGGGGTTAAAAAACATAAGTTTGCTCAAGAATAAAGAAGTAAGTAATGCTGTAACTAAAACGGAACAGGTAGCTGTTCAGGAGTCGAGTAATGCTGCTGTCCAAGCTGAGCGAGTAGCTCAAGACGTTGGTAAAGTTCCAAATGCCAAAAATTACAGAGAGTTGTTTCTGAAGGAAAACCCAGAGATGCCTCTAACCAATCAAGTGCATCATACTTTGCCCCAAAAATACGAAGAAATTCTAAATGCTTCAGGGAAGAACATCCACGAAACTCAGTATCTTGAAGGAATTGACCCGAAAGTACATTCGAAGATAACCTCAGAATGGACAAGATGGGAAAAATCTTTGGGAAGGACTCCCACAGCAGAAGAGGTAATTGACTTTGCAAAGCAAATAGATAGTAAATATGGTGGCTATTGGTATAATAAATGAGGAGGTGGGTGTACATGGAAAAACGAGAGTTAGTATTTGAGAATTTGAAGCGAATTAAAGACTACTGGGTCAGTACAGCAGTAGCAAGCCTTGAACCAAACGCAGACTTGATCTGGTCGAACGTTGAAGATGATATACGTGAGTTGCAAAAGATAGTATCGACGGATTATCAGAAAGAGGCATTTGAGAAAGTTCTAAGCGATATCATCATGGGAGTTTTGCATTCTGCTTTAGTGATGATTGATGGTGGAGATGCTTTGGCTGACAAGATGAAGATTGATCTAGTAGACTTTGATACTGGCGAGTCGCTGAAGGGAAATACGGCTCTGCATGAAGATTTTTTCGGCTATTTGATGGATAATGAATGAGACTAGGGTGTGCGGTTTCACTGCAAAACTTCGCCCAAACTCACCGCAAAACAACTGAAACTGGTGGCTGCATCGCAGAAACCCATGTGTCACATGGCTTCCTGACAAACAGAGGGCATGACAACTGACCGCAGAATTTTGTTTCTGCAGTCAGCACCCTCACTTGCCCTAACAAAGAGGCAGTACCGTCCAAAGCGTCAGTGACGCATCTGACGCTCCCGTAGGACGACAACACAAAAGGCCAACATGGAGGCAGCATCTTTCGCGATGCTGCCTCTTCCATCATACGGCCTCTTGCTCCGGCAAATCCGGCATCAAGTGGGCCGTCCGATGTTTCATCATGCCGTAGACGATGTTGACCAGGCGACGCATCACGCACACCAGGGCCTGCTTCTTGGTCTTGCCCTCCTTGATTTTCCGCTGGTAGTAGTCGTAGAATACCGGGTTCCGGGGCTTTTTCGACACCTTCGCCACCTGTACCTGCTGGATCGCCAGGAAGTACAGGATGCTGTGCAACTCCCGACGGCCCTGGATGGACCTAGTGCCGGACGCGCTAGGGACGGCAAAGCGGACGGCCGATTGCCTTGCTTGATCTTCTGGTCCTTGCCCTCGCCAGCGGAGCTGAATCGCACCGGCGCTACGCCCCGCGAACCTCGCCAGCTTGTCGGCGATCCAAAAGCGCCTAGCGTCTCCGACGTTGGCGATCAGCGCCGCCGCTGTCACCGTGTCCACTCCAGGCATTGTTTCCAGCTTGCAGTCTACCACGTCCAGCATCCCCTTGAGCGCCTTCTCGGCCTCAGCCATCTCCCACTGCCGGGCACGGATGTCTCCGGCGATGCTCCTGACGATGAAGTCCCTTGTCTCCTGGTAAGCCCTGGTAGTGTCACCGTCCATTCCGACAAGGTCTAAGATGGCTTTCGCCTTTTTCGTCGAGCAGGAGTTGTGGCTTTTTGACGCAAAAGCGCTACAAGGTCTTCGACCTGTACACCCTGTAAGGTATGGGGTGAAGGGTACGCCTCCCAGACGAGAAAATATTGGAATGGTTGGATACCGTCAAGCTTTAAGGGATTTCACAGAAACCTGTGATCCTATAAACCACAATGGCCTACTAAACCAGAATAGGTAATTTTTCTTTTTCGGACGAAAGGGGATGACTTCACGATAAAAATAAAAGGAGTTGAGTATATGGACTTTAACAAAATAGTAGAATCGGTGACGAATAGCTGGCAGCTCAAAACGGTTGTCAGTTTTTTTGTTACCTGCTTGAGCTTTCTTTTCGGAGAAGTACAAGCTCCGCTACTGGCCCTATGCCTTTTAATCATTGTGGACACGGTGACTAAATGGGGAGCAGTATCAAAAGCTAAATCGGAGGAAAAAAAGCTGGGATCCATTCGCGAAGGCTTTTATTCGGCTTGGCATGACGGGACATTGAACAGCAAAACCATGAGGCAGAAATTCTTTAAAAAGGCTTTCTCTTATGCGGTGCTGATCATGTCATTTAACCTTGCCATGAAGTGTATTCCCCCGGTAGTGCTTTTTGGGTCTGATTGGAGCAAGTTTCCTCTAGGCTTCATCTACTCGTTTCTTTCTATGACGGAGGTAATGAGTATTGTAGAAAACCTTATTGAGATGGGAATGGACGCTCTCAGACCTCTATCTGTGTTTCTTAGTAAGAAGCGTAATGAGCTAAAGGGGTGAATAAGCATGTACGAATTGGGGGATTTATCAAGCACCTATGAATCTAATGGAGACCCCGGAGTTATATCCCGTACTGAGGGGGACGCAGGAGGTACTTCTTACGGAGCTTGGCAATTCGCTCAAAATGCCGGAGTACCTAGTTCCTTCGTAGACTTTCTTGTATCACAGCGTAGCCCCTTCGGAGATAGACTAAGCAAGTATGAGCCTGACACGGAGGACTTTGACGCAGAATGGAAAGCGATCGCGGAGGAAGACCCCGAGGGCTTCTTAGAGGCTCAACATGATTACGTCCTAATTGCTTATTACGTCCCGGCTGTGAAAGAAGTAGCTAGGGCGTATATTTTTTTGGAGCGGAGGAGCGTTGCCCTTCAAAATGTGGTTTGGTCAGCTTCTGTACAGTACGGGCCCGGCAACATTAAGGAGCTTTTTGACGACGCTTCTGATGTATTGGGTTATCCTAATGCCTCTTATGCAACAGACAAGGAACTGATCGAGGCTATCTACACTGTACGAGCTTCCGATGAATGGACTTGTGGCTCGCCTACTCTCCGCTATGGTCTCCGTAGAAGATTTAGCGAAGAATGTAGGGACGCTCTTGATCTGCTGGCTTCTGAGGATGACTAAATATGATAGCTCGCGATCATGGGAAATATACGGGGCTGACCAGCATCCCGTATACGATATTAAACAGGCGGCACATGACGTACAGCAGCGCCTGCTTCTTGGTCTCGCCTTCGGTGATTTTCCGTTGGTAGTAGTCGTGGAACACGGGTTTCGGGCTTTCCCGAGACCTTCGCCACCTGCACTTGCTGGATGGCCAGGAAGTAGAGAATGTGAAATTCGACTTTATTTAACAAGGAGGTAGAAAGAATGGCACAGTTTCCTAATATTCAACAGCCGGTATATCCCTTTACAACTAAAATCAAAGATCCTTCCCTGCAGTCTGAAATGGAGAACGGGCTGGTTATTTCCAGAGCCAAGTTTACCCGGATGCCCCAGACATTTGTTTTGAAATGGAATGCTTTACCCGCAGCCGATTATGCTGTTTTACGCGATTTTTACCGAAATACGGTTCGCGGCGGCAGTTCGGCCTTTGCCTGGTATTATCCGACTGTTCCCAATGATCCATATTCCGGACAACTGTTTAACGTCCGTTTTGTGGGCGGGGACGTTAGTTTCGACCTGGCGGCGCCGGGATACTATTCCGGTACATTGACAATTCAGGAGGTGTAATATGCTTAATCTGTCAGTTGCCGGCATGCTTGAAAAAAGCCAGCTTTCCAGCGACGGCGTGTGGCTGCTGTTGTTGGAAGTCGCTCTCCCGGATTCCGAGGAACCGTTACGGCTGGTGCGCAATAACGAAGACATCATCTGGAGTGGCCATATCTGGACTGCCTTCAACTTTAAACTCGGCGAAATTACGGAAGACCATAAAGGTAATCCACAATCCGTACCGCTACAGGTTTCGAATGTCACGCAAATTGTCCAGGCCTATGTGGAAGAATATAAGGGACTGACCGGTACGACCGTGACGCTGCGGGTGGTCCACTCCGAGTATCTTGGCAATGACAAACCCGAGGTGGAAGAAGTCTTTACGGTGCAGTCAACCACCTGTGATAGCCATTGGGTAACCTTTTATCTTGGCTGTGACGTGTCGGTGCAGCTGCGTTTTCCCTTCAGGAGGGTGCTGAAGCATTTTTGCGCCTGGCGAGATCATTACAAAGGCATTGAGTGCGGATATGCCGGATCATTGCCGCCGTGTGACGGTACATTGCAGTCTTGTCGCGACCGGGGCAATTCGTTAAGATATGGAGGCGAGCCAAGCATACCGGAAGGCGGGCTTTACGCAAAATAAGGATGAATAGTAGAAGGAGAAGCCGCTCTAGCGCTAATCGCCGAAGGGCGATTTTTAATTTTGGGGGTAATATGAATATAAAACTTGACGACTTAATTGGCCTGCCGTTTATCGACGGCGGGCGTGATCCGGCGATAGGTCTCGACTGCTGGGGGCTGTCCACGGAAGTTTTCAGGCGATACGGGATTGAACTGCCTGACTATAAAATCTCCTGTGAAGATACCAGCCGGATTAATAGTGAAATGAATGAGCAAAGACCGTTCTGGCGCAGGTGTGAGGGAGAAATCCCCGTCCCTGCGCTTGTTGTTATCCGTTTTGCCATATACTGCGACCATACAGGGGTATACATCGGCCAGGGCCGGTTTATACATACCTATAAGGAAATCGGTGTCAACATCGATCGCATCGACACTCCTGCATGGGCAAAACGCATCGAAGGATTCTATGTGCCGGAGGTGATGAAATGATCACAATAACCGTACAGAAAAACCCATTCAACCATCATGACAAGGAAATCCGTGTATGCGAGCATGTTCCCGGTAAAACGGCCTATGAATATGTGGAACCCTACATCATGGGGCTGGATGACTTTGTTGTCAGCATTAGCGGCACTATCGTAGAAGATGCAAAAGCACAGAATGTCAATAGCGGTGACTGGATCGCCGTCTGTCCCGTTGTCGGCAAAAGCAAATGGCTTGGAATCTTTGCTTCGTTGTTGATAGGGGGACTTTCAAGTTCTTTACTAGGTATTAAAGGTGTTGGGGGGATGAATTCCTTCTGGACTGGTGTGAGATCAGCAGCCATAAGCATGGTCGGCGGCGCCTTAATCAATCACTGGTTTCCGCCGGCCAAACCGGACCGCCCGAAGGTCAACCCGTCCTACGACTGGGGTAACGCGCAGTCGCTGACAGGACAGGGCAATGCTTTGGCGGTTACTTATGGTACAATGCGCACAGCCGGACAAGTGCTTGCCCAGCATGTAGCAAGCAACGGCGAGAACCAATACCTGAATGTCCTGCTGTGCGGCGGTGAAGGGCCGATTGGCAGTATCAGCGATATTCGGATTAATGACAATCCGGTTTCCTACTACAAAGACGTAACTGCGGAAATCCAGTACGGCGAAAACGACCAATCGGTCATAGCCAATTTTAACGACACGTATGTCGATCAAGCATTGGCTTATGAACTTGCCGACGATCACAGTTGGGCAACGCAGCAGACCCAGGGAAATGCTGTGGAAGGCCTGGAAATTACACTGCAGTTTCCCAATGGGTTATACCATGTAAAAGATGACGGAGGCTTGAACAACGCTTCTGTTACCGCAGAAGCACAATATCGCAAGGTTGGTGATGGTGATGATAAATGGAGTAATTTCACTGGAAGTTCGTGGTCGGTAACTCAGAACCCCGGCGGGCTATTAAAGATGATATCGGTTAACTCAGCCGCGCCAACGGAAACATGGACCATTACCTATGTCGATTCGGATCATTTTACCGTATCAGGTTCTGTTTCTGGTGTGCAGCCAAATGCCAAAAGTTTTAAAAACTATCATAATGACTTAATAGCCTTTAATATAAGAGGAGTTGTCTTTGACGCCGGCACTACCTTTAAAGTTGATGTAAGCCCAAGTATTAATTTGAAAATATCTGCACACAAAAACACCGCTTTTCAACAGACATACCGCGTTGATAACCTTTCCCCCGCCCAATACGAGGTGAAAGTCCGGTGTGTATCCAAAAGTGGTACGGATACCCGGTATTCCACCCGCATTTTCTGGACGCAATTGTCCAGCATTATGTATGACGATTTCGCCCGCCCCGGCAAGGTGCTTGTCGGTATTAGGGCTTTGGCAACCAACCAGCTAAGCGGGGGCATGCCAAGCATAACCTGGATGCAAACCCGCGATAACGTTTGGGTATGGAATCCCGATACCGGTCAATATGAACAAAAACCGGCAACGAATCCGGCTTGGGCTGCCTATGACATGATCCACCGCTGCCGGCAAATAAAAAATATCAATACCGGCAATTTTGAGTTTATCGCGCAGGGGGCTCCGGCGTCGCGGGCGATATATCAGGATTTTGCCAATTGGGCGGCATTTTGCGATAGCCGGAACCTGACGTTCAATTATATCTATGATACGGCAACCGACCTTTGGACTGCTCTGCAGAAACCGGAAGGTGTCGGCCGGGGCCAGGTAATCATGCGTGGAACCCGGTTCGGTTGCGTCTGTGATGCTCCCGGACAACCGGTGCAGTTGTTCACGGTTGGCAATATGATCACCGACCAATTTAGAGAAACCTTCGTGGGGCTAAAGGACCGGGCCAATGCGATAGAAATCACCTTCGTCAACAAGGACAAAGGTTATCAGAAGGATATCATCACGGCTTACGCCGATGATTATGATTTCGCGACCGAGCCCAACATCACGCAGATTACCCTGGATGGCGCTACCACCGTCGAACAGGCTCACCGGGAAGGCAAATACCGGCTGCGGCTCAATCAATATCTGCAGCGGACGGTTGAGCACAGCGCGGATATCGATGCGATCGCTTGTCAGATTAATGATGTCGTTCTCCTGGCGCATGACGTGCCGCAGTGTGGATATTCCGGCCGGCTGCTCTCCGCAACGGCCACGACGCTGCAGCTTGATCGCCAGGTAACGATGGAGCCAGGCAAATTCTATGCAATAGCGGTGCAGATAACCAATCCGGCGGCGGAGACTGCCCAGGAAGCCCAAAGCATTGTCACCGTCGATGTACAAGGGGTTGTTCAGCAAACCTGTACTGATACTGTGACAATCATCGGTTCGTTGTCCAAGGTTCCGCAGAAGTGGGACCTGTACAGCTTCGGCGAAACGAACAAAGTAGTTAAGTCGTTTCGGGTGCTAAATATTAGCCGGGATCAGGACTTGCGCCGCAAAATCACCTGTCTTGAATACATTGACGAAGTCTACGAGGAAGCGACCGATATACCGGAAATCAACTATAGCGAACTGGAGAGAGCAAACGAGGTCAGCAGTGTAAGCGTGGCTGAGGAGACTTACCGGCAAAAAGATGGCACAATGGTTTCCAACCTGAATGTAGCCTGGAGCATCCCGCGCGATAAACTGGTTCGCGGCTATAAAATTTTATACAGCAGCGACAATGGTCAGACCTGGACCGAATGGCTTAATGGCATAACGGAATTGAGTACGTCCATTCTTGGCGTTAATACCCAAACTACCTATTTGGTCAAGGTTTGTACCGTTAGTAATTTGGGTGTTGTATCAACCGGGGTTTTATCTTATCCGTTATATGTTAGCGGTAAAGACGTTCCGCCCTCTGATGTTGCAAGTGTGTCAGCCTCGCTTGACGCCGCAGATTTAACAAAAATAAAATTGTCATGGACGCCGGTAAACGATATCGATTTGGCCGGATACCGAATCCGGGAAGGTACGACAATTATTGAGAATCTGGCCCAGATTACTACCTATACCTATACCGCGGTTGAAGACCGGTTGCACTCCTTTACGGTTACGGCCGTCGATAATTCGGGTAATGAGTCAACAATCCCGGCAACGGCGATCATCACTCCGACGGTATACCCGGCTCCACCAACAGGGTTTACGGCGGTACAAAACGGTGATTGCGTTTATCTTTACTGGAACAAGAACAGTGCAACTGACATCGCTGGTTACGAAATTAGGAAGGGCGCAATTTTTAATAATGGTTCGCTTGTCCAGACCGGTATAACCGGCACCGATCTATCCGATCCGGTCAGCACGGAAACGACATACCGTTACCATATCAAGGCGATAAATAAAGCCGGAAATTACAGTGAGCAGGCGGCAACCGCCGAGGTAACAGTTTATGCATTGACGCCGAAAAATGTGATTCTACTTTTTGACGAAATGGCAACGCAAAGTGGGATTCACACAAACACGGAGTTTGGCACATCATATTATACCTGCCTCAGTTTCGCGGGACTGTGCAGCGATTATCCTGTTACACAATGCAACCAAGTTGGGGGTTCAATAGTTTTAAAACTTCAGGGAGGTCAAGCATCAGGGGAATATTTGGCGGCAAGGAAAAACCTTGGGGGATTAATCAAGGTCAACCTGGCCGTCGATTTTATTTCAACGGCTTTGCTCAGTGCCGGGAATTCAGCGGCGTTATGGTTCCGCCACAGTCGGGATGGCATAAATTTTGAGGAATGGAAAATATTTACTACGGCCACACTGACGACGCAGTATATTGACTTCAAAGCGGTTCTGGAGTCGACCGACCAAACGAATTCCCCGATTGAGGTCGGAACCTTCACAATATCCGCAGATGTGGACGACGTAGAAAAGACTGGTAGCGCGATCATTGCTGCCGGGGGTACAACAGTAGACTACGGCCATACATTCTTAGGCGGGTCGGGGCCGGATAGTACGCCAATATTTACGCCGACGGCGATCGGCGCAGGATTAAGGGCCGAGGTTATTTCCGCCGGATTGTCGAGTGCGTTAGTTACAGTGGTAGATGCGTTTTTCGGCGATGACGCCGGCGGTACAATCACTTATAGAGTAAAAGGATATGGAGGTTGATAATAATGGCATATACAACTACACCGGCAGACAATGAAAGAATTGCTAATCTACCCGGCGACATCCGGGCAGTAACAGCTTTGGTTACCACCCATACCGGGGCGGCTTCGGCGGCTCATGCGGCCAGTGCGATCAGTTACGGTACCGGAACCGTAGAGGCAGCATTAAACTCCGCTGCTGGACATCAAGCAAATCAGAATAATCCACATGGCGTAACAGCGGCACAGATTGGAGCGGTAAATACCTCAGATGTTGTTACAACAGCTACGGCAAATAAAATTCTTAAGCTTAACTCAAGCGGCGTTTTACCTGCTAGTATTACGGGTAATGCTGTTACAGCCGGGGGATTAGCGGTAAACGCAACAGGGGTAAATAATGTTGCTAACCAAATTATGAGAACGAACGCGAGTGGCTATGCGATGTGCGGTTATGTGAATACTACTGCACCGGTTACCACAACTGCGGCATCCCATTACTTTGTACAAACTGGTAGTGATGGATATATTAGACCTAAAGCCCTGGCTGATGTTAAAGCCGAATTGGGTGTTGACACCGCTTATGATACAGGACATTCCTTTACTAACAATGGTTATCAGAAATTTAGTAATGGGTTGATTATTCAGTGGGGAACAACTCCCAGTGTCACTCATAATACGAATTCGACAACCGATGTGATTTTACCAATTACCTTTCCTAATGCGATGTTATCAGCGACAGCAAACTCAAATCTTGATTCGTATCCTAATGGTAACTGGGCAATTTATACTATTCTTCTAAGCGCATCTGTTCTGCGCTTACGGACGGATGAGTCCACAAATGCAAGTAACACTTTTGGTATTAATTGGATAGCAATAGGATATTAGGAGGGATTGTATGTATTATGTAAGTTATGATGAAATAACAGGCAAGATTATTGGATTTTACCATTCAGAGATTCACACAGTAATCCCTATATCAAATATAACCTTAACCGATGAAGAGTGGGAGATATGCATTAATAATCAAGGGAAATACATGGTCGATACAAACGCTCTAATGCTAATAGAGGCCCCTGTTACTACTACAACAACAGCAGAAGAATTGTTGGAGTTAATTCGACTTAAGCGAAATAGACTTCTAGCAGAATCTGATTGGACACAACTTCCTGATGCACCAATGACTGAAGAGGAAAAAGTTGCTTGGGTAGTATATCGCCAAGCGTTGAGGGATTTTCCAGAAACCTGTGATCCATATAATCCGGTGTGGCCGGTAACGTCAAAATAAGATACGATGTGACTGGTTTTTTTAAGATAAGGAATTAAGGAATGAAGTCGGCTGGCATAGCAACGCCGTTCATGGAACGCACTAGATCTTGAAGTCCTAAAAGGCATATATGGACAAATCATGCTCCAGCTTAACGGGTTTCACCTAATTAACTCCGGGTTAAACACTCCCTGCCAGGAATACAAAGAGAATAGAGGCAGTGGGTAAGACAAAGAAATGGGGGGGCGGTTCGACCGCCCCCCATTATCATAATATTCCGGGAAAATTAAAGCTTAATGATCTAGGCGTAAAGCGGACATCCAGAATAAGTTCGATAGTATGATTCGCGTACGGGATGATAACTTAGGTAGATGCAGTAAAGGAGTAAGCCAGCTTGTCTACTTAAATTCGTTCGGGGACGTAAATAATTGAGGGGGGAGGTGCATAAAATTTATGTTACCATTTTCTTTTTCGCGTTTTAAGGTAATTTTGATGATACTCGGGGTAAGTTTGGTACTGGCGGTTGGTGTGAGTGTGGGATATAACATTCGAGAAAAGAGCGAAGATCATAATCATGCCCCTGTAGTTTTCATACCACAACAACAAGCGCAAACCACCGAGGGACAGATACAAGCGGCCCACGATGCTGGGTATAGGATGAACGGGACGCATGCCGCAGAATTGGCGCAAGCTAGTGTAGCGGCACAGCGACAAAACAGTAAGGAAACTGTGCAAACTACTGGCAAACAATCTCAAGCTACTCTGGATAGGCTACAAAGTAAATATCAAGGTGATTGGATAGAAGTTTATGATCCCAAG
>Ga0074193_1003241_pt1 | contig 12396 bp, 10 predicted proteins | sample EPASupsiteHSE605_FD_64523 | JGI IMG/M metagenome (GOLD analysis project Ga0074193, IMG submission 64523) | Bioremediated contaminated groundwater from EPA Superfund site, New Mexico - Sample HSE6-05 | ecosystem: Environmental > Aquatic > Deep subsurface > Groundwater > Contaminated ... | reverse complement strand
TTGCACCGGCGGGATCCGGCCCTGTTCCTTGGCGGCGAACTCGCGGATGAACCGGATGGCGTAGAGGTAGTCGGGACGGAAATCGTGCCCCCATTTGGACAGGCAGTGGGCCTCGTCAAAGACCCAGGCCCCGATCTCGCGCTGGCCGAGGAGGTGGACAAAGGAGGTGTTGCGCAGTTGTTCCGGCGAGACGTAGAGGATGCCGATGTCGCCCAGCCGGACGCGCTCCTGAACCTCGCCCCGTTCCGGCGGGGTGAGCAGGCCGGAGAGGGCGGCGGCGATGTTGGTGCCGGTCATCCGGTTGCAGTTGTCGACCTGATCCTTCATCAGGGCCTGGAGCGGCGAGATGACGAGGGTCAGGGCGCCGCGCCGCTGGTAGCGCATCAGGGCGGGCAACTGGTAGCAGAGCGATTTGCCGCCGCCGGTGGGCAGGGTGGCGAACAGGGACCGGTTTTGGGCCGCAGCCTGGACAATGGCCGCTTGCAGGCTGGTGCCCTCGGGCGTGGCCGGCTGGGGCCGGAAATCGTCGAAGCCGAAGAATTGGCGGAGAAAACGGCGGGGCTGGTGGTGCGCGGCGCAGTAGCGGCAGGCGGCTTCGGTGCAGGGCTGCTCGCGCAACTGGTGCAGGGTGGGCGCCACCTCGGGAAAACGATGCCGCACCCAGGGCGGCAGCACCGAATTGCCACCGGCCACGGTGAGCCAGGCCACCGCATAGGCCAATGCCACCGGATCCATCTGGCCGTCGCTCACCTGATCGCCCAACCGTTGCAAGGCCTGGCCACAGACCTTGTCCTGCACCAGCCAGGCAAGGACCACGACCAGATCATCGCCAGTCAACAGGGGAACCCCCATGGCGCCAAGGGCGGCGGCGAGACCGGCGGTGTCGGGATCGCGGTCGAACAACCCCCGGTAGACCAGGGGCGCGTCGGAGCCGGCCGCCAGTTGCCCGGCCAGGGCCTGCCACTGCTCGCCGAACACCCGCCCGGCCAGCAGGGCGTCGGCCACCGGGTCGCTGCGGCTGTCGCGGACGATCCGGTAATTTTTGATCAGCCGGTGATAGGGGTTTTCCGGAAAGGCCAGGGGCGAGAGAAAGAGGGTATCGACCGCCGGTTTGGCCAGCAACGGCAGGTCCGGGGCCTGACGCCGGAGCTGGGGCAGGTCGTGGCCGAGGATATTGTGGCCGAGGAGGAATTCGGCCGCGCGGGCCAGTCCATCGAGCTCGGCCAACTCTCCGGGGCCGATCCGCTGCCCTGGTCGCCGGTGAAACACCTTGTCCCGCCAGACCGCCCCCAGGGCATGGATCGTGCCCTGCTCGTTGGTTTCGATGTCCAGGAGGCAGCAACGGTCGAGAAAGGCACGGGCCGGCGGATGGATGTTCTCCAACGGTGCAAGCGTTTCAATATTCATTGAGCTTTTTGCAAAATGACAGATTGTGCCTCGCCCTCGCCTCCCGTGAAGCTGGGGCGATTCATGTCGTCATTTCGGGTGAGAGCGAGAAATCCCGGCCGCCGGGAGGAGGCGATTTCTCCCGGTCGAAAAGACACCACCTGCAACCGTTCATTTGGCAAAAGCCTCCCTTGTCCTTTTGTGGCCGCCCGCCGGCCCATTGTCGTGCAACGCTGCCCTTGTTATGCTATAGAATATGGGCCATGACAATGATTTTTCATCTGTTTTTTGTTGCACCGCCTTGGCGCGGCGCTATCGAGGCCCGAGCATGCCCATAGAAACCACACTCACCGACGACTTATCGGTCCTGGCCCGGACCCTCGGGGCCACGGCCACGGCAATCATCCCGGCCGAGGCCCTGGAGGTGGCGGACCGGTTCGCCGCCCTGTGCGCCGCGCCGCATCGCTGCCCCAGTTACGGCCTGGCGCCGGGCTGCCCGCCCCATGCCGTCTCCCCCGCGGTCTTTCGCGAACAGGTGCGGCAGTATCGCCACATCCTGGTATTCAAGATCGACGCGCCCGCAGCCGACCTGATGGGAGAGGAACGCCTGGTCATTGCGCGAGCCATCCACCGGATCGCCGCCACCCTGGAACGGGCGGCCCGCAGCCGGGGGCTCGCTCAGGCCCGAGGCCTGGCGGCCGGGTCCTGCAAGGAGCTGTTCTGTGCGGAGGCAGCGGCGTGCGCGGTGCTGACCAGGCAACGACCCTGCCCCCATGCCGATCTGGCCCGGCCGTCGATCTCCGCCGTGGGGGTGGATTTCGCCGCCCTGGCGCACACGGTGGGCTGGGAGTTCGGCAGGATCGATCCGAACAAGGCGACAGGCACCGAACCGGCCATGGGCCTGATGGCCGGGCTGGTGCTCCTCGCGTAACCAAGAAAAAATATTTTATTTCAAGGCAGATACAGGAGAAACGATGCACACCGACGAATACGAGATCTCCATTGCCCGTGAACTGAACCATCACCAGCAGGTGGTGAAAAAAATCCGGACCATGCTGGAGGAGCGGAAGCGGAAATTCGGCATGGACTATGCCGAGGCGAAGATGGCTGCGGCCGAAGGACGGTTAGTCATCACGGCCAAAGAACTGGCCCGGTGGCAAGACGACGTCGAGGCGCTGCCCGTGTGGGAACAGCGCCTCGAAGAATATCGCAAGGCCTTGGCCATGATGCGGATCTCGGCCTCGCGGTTTTAGTTCAACTCCTGCCGATCAATGCCCTCCCGGGAAGAGCCACTGGCTCAAGTAGTACAGGAAGAACAGCGAACCGACACCGATGCCGATGGACCACCGGACCAACGACAATTCGACCGGCAGCAGGGGCTCATACTCCATCTTCTTCATTTCTTCAGCCAGTTTGGGCTGCTGTTGTTGTTCCATATCTATACCTCCTTGCTAAATGGTTGGCGGCTTGACGCCATGGAAAAAGAGCCATGAGATGAAAAGGCCGACCCAGATAATGAAGCCGAACAGGCTGATGCAGTAGACCGCCGCCAGCTTGCCCAGCCCCTCTTCCATCAGTTTCTTGAAGTTGGACACCAGACCGATGGTAAAGAAGCAGAGGAGGAAAAAGAGCCCTCTAAATACGTCTCCCTGACTACTGGAGGATTTGGCCTTGCCCAGGAAGCTCTTGGGTTCCTTCATGGTTTCGTTGACGGCCTTTTGTTTCCCCTTGACGCTCTCCAGCTCGGTCTTGAGACCGGCCAGGACCGTGGCGTCGGTGGTGGCCTTCATCTTGGTTTCGATGGAGGTCATCGCAGCCTTCAATTCGGCCAACTCTTTCTCGGCCGGGCCCATGACCTTGGCCGACGGCCAGCACATCACCACCAGAATGACGAAGGTCAGCACATAGCCGATGACGAATTTGGGGAAACGATGCCAGATCTCGCCGGCATCAACCTTCTGGCCGGGCTTGACGTCGATCTTGGCACACCAGATATAGGCCAGGATAAAGGCCCAGACGCCGATAAAGATATCGATGAACATCTTCACCGTGGTGGCGGTCATGGTGATCCAGCCCTCGGCGTAGCTGATACCCGCCTGATCCAAGGCCTGGGCGCGGATGAGGGCGTCGGTGATGGCGCCGCTGGCGATGGCGCCACCGTCGGATTTGACCGCCAGCCCCATCCAGGCGCCGGCGACCAGCGGTTCGGTCCAGAGGAAATACTTGGCCAGAAAGGGTAGAATCACCATCTCCACGGCCACGAAGATAACGACCAGGGAAGACACCATGATCGGCACGATGGGCCGGGCGCGGATGGCGCCGCCGGTGGCGATGGAGGCGGACACGCCGCAGATGGAGATACCGGAAGCCAGGGGAGCGGACCATTCCCGGCTGAATTTAAAATACTTTCTGGAGATGTAGTAGACCACGGCCCAGTAGATCAGATAGGCCTCGACAATGGCGCAGAAGCCCCGGAACATGATGTTCGAGGCCAGGCCGAAGCTTTCGGCCGCCTTGATGCCCAGGCCGGCGCCCATGATGACGATACCGGTTTTGATGTACAGCTCGGGCCGGGCCGCCTCTTTCATCATGTTGGCCAGGCCGGGGAAAAAGTTGCCGATGACCAGGCCGAGAATCAGGGCCAGGATGAAGCCGAACTCGCCGCTCATGCTCATCGCCCAGGGGATGCCGAACTTAGCCGCCTGATCCTTGGTGGCGGCGATATAGGCGAAATGGCCCAGCATCCAGCAGAGGTAGCTCAACCAGAAGGCCAGGGTGAAACCGAACATGAACTTCGGCACATTGGCCCCCAGGGCAACCGCGCCCAGGGTCATGATTGCCAGGGCGAAAAGGTAGGTCAATGCCACCGACATCAGCGGCGACATGCCCGGCTTCTCGTACTTCTGGCCAACCTGGAGCTTGGTGACATCACCCTCTTCGGTAACAGTGGCCTCCTTGCCGTCTTTCTTTTTCACCGTGATCTTTTGCCCATCGATCTTGGTGATCTCGCCCGCCACTGTCTGATACTTGGCGGAAATGGTGGTGATCGCCTTGCCCGGATCGATCCAGACTCCTGTTTTTGCGCCCCAGCCAAGGATATCCACCCCCTTGAACGACCCCAGGCTGAGCCCGAAAATGATGAGACCCAGAATCAACGCCAGCCAATCCTCGCTGATCCAGCCCCCTCCCTCTCCCGTTTTGTTGTGCGTGCTTTCTTGCGCCATACAACCTCCTTATTTGTTCAGTGACAATGTCGTGAAATCGGCTGTGATTTCACGGATTCAACCCACTTCCCCTGGCGCGGAAGGCGGCGGCATGCTCGCCCATCCGGGCCAGGATTTTCTGTACCGCCACCCGCGACAGGCCGGATATCCGCGCCGCCTCGGAGACGTTGCCCCTGGTCAGGGTCAGCAGATCCCGGACATAGTCGAGGGTAAAGGCGTTCACTACGCAGGCCTTGGCCTCCTTGTAGGGGGCCGGGGCGGTCTTCAGCCCGCCGCTGCGGCGCCGATCCGGTTCCGGCCGGCCTCCACCCGCCAGCACGGTGCGGACCAGCGCCATGTCCAGCCGCTCGCCGGAGCAGAACACCGTCATCCGGCGGACAAAATTCTGCAACTCGCGCACATTGCCCGGCCAGGAACAGGACGCCAGCCATTGCAGCACCTCAGCCTCCATCTCCTTGGCCGGTATCCCCATTTCCACGCAGGTGGCGCGCAGAAAATGGCGGGCCAAAAGGGGGATGTCCTCGGGCCGCTCCCGCAGGGGCGGCAGGGTCAGGGTGAGGACATTGAGCCGGTAATAGAGATCCTCGCGGAAGGTTTTCTGCTGCAGGCAGGTTTCCAGATCCTGGTTGGTGGAGGCGATGACCCGGACATCCACCTGGCGGGGGTCGTTTGCGCCGACCGGCCTGATCTCGCCATTTTGCAGGCAACGGAGTAGTTTGGTCTGCACGGCGGGAGTGATATCACCGATCTCGTCGAGATGGAGGGTGCCACTGTCGGCCGCCGCAAAGAGCCCCTGGTGATCCCGGTCCGCGCCGGTGAAGGCGCCCTTGACATAGCCGAAGAGTTCACTCTCTAGCAGGTTCTCCGGGATGGAGGGACAGTTCACCGCCAGAAACGGCCGCGCCGACCGCGGCCCGAGCCGGTGGATCAGCCGGGCGACCAGTTCCTTGCCGGTCCCCGATTCCCCGCGGATCAGCACCGTGTAGTCGGATTGGGCCACCGCGGCGATGGTCTGGCGCAGCTTGCGCATCGCCGGCCCTTCCCCCACCAGCTCCCCTTGGGCATCCTGCCGGGAGAGGATCTGGCGCAGCCGGTTGTTCTCCTCCAAGAGCCGGCTCCGTTCCAGCCCCTTGGCCACCACCCGGAACAACTGCTCCGGTTCGATGGGCTTGGTAAGAAAATCATAGGCCCCGGCATGCACGGCCTCGACCGCGGTCTCGATGGTGCCGTAGGCGCTGAGCACCACCATGCTCAGGTCGGGATGGAGTTTGAGGGCCTCGGTCAGCAACTGCATGCCGCTCATCTCCGGCATGCGCAGGTCGGTGATCATCAGATGGACCTTGCCCGCGGCGAGCAGCCGCAAGGCCTCCTTGCCGCTCAGGGCCGCCTCCACCTGCACCCCGGCAAAATGGCCGGCCACCAGCCGGACCAGGCCGCGGGCAAAATCCTGCTCGTCGTCGACGATGACGATCCTGATCCCGCTGTCCTGGCCGCTCACGGGTACGGCGGGAAAACCGGTCATGGCTGTTCCTCCGAAACGATTGCCACGCCGCGCGCCGCATCGGGGGCGCAGGGCAGGGAGACGATGAATCGGGCTCCGCCCAGGTGGGCCGAGCGCTCGACCTCGACCGTGCCGCCGACATCGGTCACCATGCCGTAGACCACGGTCAGTCCCAGGCCGGTGCCGGCGCCGATCTCCTTGGTGGAGAAGAAGGGATCGAAGATATGGGCCACATCCTCGGCCGCCACGCCCGGTCCGTTGTCCTCGACCTCGATGGCCACCAGCCGGTTCTCGGCTTCAGCGACCCGGACGCGAATCATGCCGGTCCGCTCGGCCACCGCATCGAGTCCGTTGATCACCAGATTGCTGAGCACCTGCTCCAGTTCGCCGATGCCCATGCGCACCGGCAGCGGCGTTGCCGGGCAGTCCAGGGTCAGGCGCACGCCCTTTTTCACCGCCTGCACCGAGAAGACCTCGGTCACCGAAGCGGCGACCGCGCAGGCGTCGGCACTCCCCGACCCCGCTGCCTTGGGCCGGGCGAAATTGAGCAGATCCTGCAACACCCGTTGGGCCTGGCGGGTATGGCGTTCGATGATCTCCAGATCGGTGATCTGCTGCGGATTGGTGATCGATTGCCGCAGCAGGCCGGCATAGCAGAGGATCACCCCCAGGGGATTGTTGATCTCATGGGCCAGACCGGCGGTCAGCTTGCCCACGGTGGCCATCCGCTCCGACTGGAGGACCTGGAGCCGCATCCGTTTTTCCAAAGTCGTTTCCCGCAGGTAGACGACCACCTGGTCGGTGCTGCCGTCGCGGCCGCGCACCGGATACTGGGAAAGGGCAAAGGTCCGGCCGCCCGGCAGGCTGACCTCGCGCTGGTCGGGGGCGCCGCGGCTGATCGTCTCCCGCATGGGGCATTGCGCCGAATGGAGATCGAAAAAGGGCGCCAGGATGTTGCCGTCGGTCCGTTCCCCCTGGGTCAACTCCTGGGCGAGCGTCCGCGCCGCCTGGTTGGCGGTGAGGACGGCGCAACCGCCGTCCATGAGCACCAGCGGGTCGGAGATGCCCTCGACAATGGTTTCCAGGATATTCATCTGCCGGAACAGGCTGTCGATGGCGGTCAGGTTTTCGGCCGCGATCCCCAGTTGCCGCCCCAGGGCCTGGAGGACATCCCGGTCATGCCGCGCCGCTTCGGCCCCGGTCAGCCACTGGAGCACCAGCAAGCCTTCGGCGTTGCCGGTGCTCGATTCCACCGGCACAAAGATGCGGCTGTCCATGGCAACACAGGCACTTCCGGTCAACACCTCGACAAAATTCTCGGGCAGGTCGGGCATGGGTGCGGTTTCCGGCCAGACGAACGAACTCTGCGATCCCATGGTGCAGACGTAGGCAATCCGTTCGGCTGCAAACCGCCGGCAGATCTGGGGCAGGGACAGCCGCCACAGCTCGGCCCGGGACCGGCTCTTGTACATGTCCTCCAACAGGCGGACAAACAGGCGCACATCCGCCCGCCGGGCCTCCACCTCGCCACTGAGGGCATCGGTGCGTTCGTCGACCATCCGGCGCAGATTCTCGGCATAGTTCTGCAACTGACTCCTGGCCTCGAACAGGTGCTCGCCCATCTGCTCCATGCCGTCGACCAGTTCCTCGATCTCGTCGCCCTGCTCGAGCTTGCGCAGCAAGGCCGAGCCCTCGGCATCGGTGATATTGCGGCGAAAAACCGTGTTGAGCCGCTTGAGGTTATTGACCACCAGCACCTTGAACAGGAGATTGGCGCTGAAGAAGACCAGCAGCACCGCCAGGGCGAAAAAGGCGAAATACCGGAGGATGGTCTGTTCCACCCGGCCGACGCTGCCATGGACGGAAATACCGACGAAATCGACCCCGGCGACATCGCCCGGGTGCTTGCCGAACCCGCGCTCGCCATAGAGTTTCAGCAGTTCGGCGGGGGCATCCTGGGGGCGGCCGTGGCAGTACATGCAGCCCTCCTCGAAACGGACCGGCCGGACCATGAGATAATATTTTTCGCCGTTGATGGCCTTGTACCCCTGCCACAGGTTCTCTTTGGCATTGCTGCGGAAATAGCGAATCAGTTCGCGCTCGTGCGCGTTGGCCTCATAATCGGGATTGCGGGCATCCACGGCCACCCGGCGAAAAATGGTGCCGTCATGGGGGGCATTGACCGAGGCCATGATCTTGCGCGAGATATAGGACGACGACATGGCCTGGATGACAAAGGCTGAGGGCAGCCGCTCATACATCGTCGGCCGCAGTACATCGCGCACATACTGTTGCACGGCATCGACATGGGTGAGGATGAGCTTGGCCTTGTCCCGCACCTCCTCTTCCAGGACGTTGCGCATGTGAAAATAGAAACCGAGAGAAAAGGCGACACCCAGGAACATGGAGGCCAGCATCAGTCCGGAAATGAACTTGGTCTGGATCTTGTGTGGCTTCGGAAAATGCATGCGATTCCCTGGGTTGTCACTTTTGCGGGCAGGCACACCCGTCCTGGGTCGGTGCGAGGTGCCTTTCCTTTGACCGCAATGTCTCAATCAAAAGACGTGCCATTGCGAGAGAAATAAAAAATCTTTTTATTTATGGTAGTTACATGGAAGATAGCAACAGAGACTGCATTGCGCAGTTACCATATGATAACACAAGTTTTCATTTATTGAAAACTTGTGTTATCACAACGGGCTCGGTTGCGGTCGGGGAAGCGAGGGGGGGGTGGGCAGGGAGGAAGGCCTGACGGCAATCGGCTTATTTGGGCAGCAACTGGTTCAGGTACGCCAGCCAGGCGGCAAAACCCTCGCCGCTGGTGGCGGAGAGCGCCAGGACCTCCTGATCGGGCTTGAGCAGGCGCGCCTCTTTGGTCGCCTCTTCGACCGAAAAATCGAAATAGGGCAACAGGTCGGTCTTGGTGATCAGCACCAGATCGGCGCCCTTGAAAGTGGCCGGGTACTTGGCCGGCTTGTCCGAGCCCTCGGGGGTCGACAGCAGCACCACCCGCCGGTGCTCGCCAAGATCGAAGGTGGCCGGGCAGACCAGGTTGCCGACATTCTCGATGAAAATCAGGTCAAGGCCGCCCTTGGCGAAATGCTCCAGCACATGGAGACCGCCATGGACCATGGGGGCATCGAGGTGGCAGGCCCCGCCGGTGGTCAGTTGTACCGCCGGCACGCCCTTGGCGCGGATGCGGTCGGCGTCGCGTTCGGTCTCGATATCGCCCTCGATCACCCCGATTCTCACCGTCTCCTTGAGGGCCTCGATGGTCCGTTCGAGCAGGGTGGTCTTGCCGGAACCGGGACTGGAGATCAGGTTGATGGCCACGGCGCCCATATGTTCGATATGATGCCGGTTCGAATCCGCCTGTTTCTGGTTGGCCTCCAGGAGGCTCCGGTTGACCTCGACCACCTTGGCATCGTGGTGATGGTGCTCGTGCAATTGACAGCCGCAGGTATCGCACATGTTCTTACTCCATTTCCAGTTGATTGAGGATCAGTTCGGTCCCGCCCTTGGGGGAGAGCCGGGTCGAACCGCACCAGGGACATTTTTTGGCCGACAAACCGCAGCGTGCCAGCTCCAGCCGATCGCTCTGCCGGGGAAAGGGGATGACCGCCACTTTGGCGCAGTCGAGACAGACATATTCCGGGTCCGGCGTTTCCAGCTCAAGCGCCGCCTCCCGAATCTGCTCCCGTTCTTGTTTGAGGATATTGAAGCCGAATTCGAAGGAGTCGCGGACCACCCCGGAAAAAGGCCCCAGGGTGACCACCACCCGGTTGACCCGCCGGGCCTGGTGCTCCGCGGCAAGGGCGACGATTTGGTCGATCAGGCTCTGGGCCAGGGACAATTCATGCATGCTGCTTTTTCCTTTTCAATCGCCCGGTCCGATCAACAGATCCGCGGCAACGGCTGGCCGGTGAGCGGTTCGAGCAGGCGGGAGCCGCCGATGCGGGTGGTGAGGCTGACCCGCCCGGCCTGGCCTTCGCGCACCCAGCCGATCAGGGCGGCATCGCGGCCCTCGGGCAGACGCCGGATCATCTGGAGGAGATCCTCGGCCGCGTCCCGGTCGCAGATGACGATGCATTTCCCTTCATTGGCCAGGTAGAGGGGATCGAGTCCGATCATCTCGCAGGCGATGTTGACCGAAGGTCGGATCGGCAGCCGCTCCTCCTCGATGACGATATCGACCCGCGAAGCGTGGGCAATCTCGCACAAGCTGGTGGCCAGCCCGCCCCGGGTCGGATCGCGGAGGACGTGGACCCTGCCGGCATCGCCTTCGAGCAGGGCGCCCACCAGTCGGTGCAGGGGCTGGGTGTCGCTGGCAATGTCGCCACCGATATCGATCCCGGCCTGACGGCTCATGATGGTGATGCCGTGATCGGCCAGGGTGCCGGAGAGAATGACCGCGTCCCCGACTTGGGCCTTCTTGCCGGAGATATCGTGGCGATGCGAGGCCAGGCCGATACCGCTGGTGTTGATGAACAGCCCATCCGCCTTGCCCTTGGGCACCACCTTGGTGTCGCCGGTGACAATGGCCACCCCGGCCTCCTCGGAGGCACGGGCCACCGAGGCGATGATCCGCTCCAGGCTGGCCAGGGAAAAGCCTTCCTCGATGATCAGGGCCAGACTGAGCGCCAGGGGCCGGGCGCCGCGCATGGCCAGGTCGTTGATGGTGCCGTGCACCGCCAGGGCGCCGATGTCGCCACCGGGAAAAAAGAGCGGATCGACCACATAACTGTCGGTGGACAGGGCGATGCGGCCGGCATATTCGCCGAGCACGGCACAGTCCTCCAGGTCCCGCAACTGCGGGCAGGTCAAATACTTGAGAAAGAGGCCGCCGATCAGATTCTGGCTGGCGAGCCCGCCGCTGCCGTGGTCAAGACTGATGAATGTATCCATTCAGGTGGTGAGGTCGTTAGGGGTTGAGTCTTTGAGGCGATTAGTAGCCGTAGGTTGGGCTGACGCAGGAAGCCCAACGCCTCCTGTTGGGCTGCGCTGCGCTTAGCCCAACCTACCTGCTGTCAAGATGCAGGGGGTTAAGGTCATTCCTTGCTCAACACCTCTCGCCTTGATTCTTCAAAATGGTCTATAGCCAATAACAAATTTTCTTCTGCGTCACCTTGATGAACAGCAAAGTGACAATTTGAACACAAGAGCATTAGATCAGTGAGATTTACAATCGTGCCTCTTGTGAGTGAGGCTAATGGAATAATATGATGCACCTCAATTATGTCTTTCGTCAGAAAAGGATATGCCTCTTGGAAGTTAAAATTACAAAGTTCACAAAAGAGTTTTTCATGTACTTCCAAAAATGAGGCTAGTTTTTTACTTCGTAGATTTCGATCTCGTTCTATTGATTTGTGCAATTCTAATTTTCGTTCTCCTTCAAATGCAAAAGGGTCGTTGTTTGAAATTATTTGTTTTTCATCTGGAGCTGAACGTTTTGTGGTACTACTGATTGTCGCATAAATTTCGACATCGGCCCGAGGGATTGGCTCATATTTATTAGTTTGATAGGGGTCAGAGACAGAGGATAGTTTTAATTTTTTATTGTGATTTACCCGTGCTGCTTCAAGAGCCATTGTTTTTGCTTCTTCTTCGCCATAAGTGTAAACAGGAAAATTTTTCTTAATTATATTATGGTTTTTGTCATACCATCTTGCTTGCCAAAAAATGTATTGCCTTAATTTTCCTTTATTTATATATCGATCCACCCTTTTTTCAGGTTCAAGTGGCATCCCACGATTACTGATTTTCTTTATGGTTACAGGGAAATTCACAAGGATTTCATGGCGATATAATATTGCTTGTTTTAGTGATTCTTGAATTGAACCATGGACACTATCACTAAATAATTTGCGGAACATGGTCCTGTCTCTTGAAACACGAACCCACCAACCATGAATATTGCTATAATCATGTCTGCGAATCCCTAGTGGCACATTGTAATATTGAGTATCTTCAAATGCATGGCGTAAGGTCTCTTCGAGAAATTTATCGTCATACATGATTACTTATCCTTCTTGATCGTTCCCACGCTCCAGCGTTGGAACGCAAGTCTTGGATGCTCCCGCGTCCGTAGGGCGAGACGCCGGAGCGTCTCTGATCGGTTCCCACGCCGGAGCGTGGGAACCATCGTTCGTTCCTAACAGTCTAGACAGCAACAGACTACCTCACCCCCTCACACCCCGCCATACCGATAATACGCCGCGCAAGTCCCCTCATTGGAAACCATGCACGGGCCGACCGGCTGCAAGGGGGTGCAGGCCTTGCCGTAGA
>Ga0074193_1003239_pt1 | contig 12399 bp, 14 predicted proteins | sample EPASupsiteHSE605_FD_64523 | JGI IMG/M metagenome (GOLD analysis project Ga0074193, IMG submission 64523) | Bioremediated contaminated groundwater from EPA Superfund site, New Mexico - Sample HSE6-05 | ecosystem: Environmental > Aquatic > Deep subsurface > Groundwater > Contaminated ... | reverse complement strand
GCACTCCATGCTCCGCTTGTCGCGGAACTGTGGCAATCAGACTAATTATAAGTTTTTTGGACAGGTCTGCATGCTATATAGCCACTTATTTAGGGTATTGCTTTTCGTTGATTAATATTTAATAAGATCTGGAGGAAATAATGGGAGAATTATATGTAGCCCTTATTCACGCACCTGTCTACAACAAAAATATGGAGCAGGTCGTAACGTCGATAACCAACCTCGATTTGCACGATATTGCCCGAAGCTCAACTACTTATGGGGTGAATACCTATTATGTTGTTCATCCCGGTCCGGCTCAGCAGGATCTTGCCCGGCGAATCATGGGCTTTTGGCGGGAAGGGTATGGCGCTGAATATAATCCTAATAGATATGAAGCTTTTGAGAAAGTGAAGCTTGCTTCGACGCTGGAAGAAGTTGTCCAGGAAATCAAAATCAAGAATCCCGGCAAGAAATTATTCACGGTTGCAACGGATGCACGACTGTATCTGAATACGATTGAATATTCCGACCTGCGCCGGAAGCTTGAGGAAACTGATGAGGGCTTCCTGCTGCTTTTCGGAACAGGTTGGGGTATTATTAAGGAAGAAATGGAAAAAGCAGACTATATTCTGAAGCCAGTTTATGGTTTTGGGGACTATAATCATCTGTCTGTCCGGTCAGCTGCTGCAATTATTTTGGACAGGCTCAGAGGCCATTAATCGCGATCTTTCGGATTGACAGGGTACTAGAATAAAGTGTTTTCTTTTGGAGAAAATAGTGCTGGGGTGAGATTATGAAAAACACTTTAATTCTGGGTGGGGGAATCGGCGGTATTGTTGCCTCCAACATTCTTAAAAATGCGGCGGGAGATTCCATGCAGGTAACGGTCGTAGACCGGGAAGTAAATCATTACTTTGCAGCCTCTTATCCACTTCTGATGATCGGTCAGCGAGAACCAACGGATATAACAAGGAAGTTAACCAATTTAAAAAAGAAGAATATCCAAGTTTTGCATCAGGAAGTACAGAAAATCGATTTAACCGGACATCAGGTCTCAACAAATCAGGGAGTCTTGCCTTTTGACTACTTGATTATTTCTTTGGGAGTGGAGTATCACACTGAAACCGTACCCGGATTCAAAGAATATGCTTTAAATGCTTATGATTTTGATGGTGTGAGAAAGATAAATCAGCAATTGAACAATTTTTCCTCCGGACGAATTGTTTTTTTTATATCTAGCTTGCCATATAAATGTCCACCTGCTCCTTATGAAATAATGTTTCTTTTGGACCAGTTTTTTCGGAAAAGGGGAATTCGGAATAAAATTGAGCTTACCTTGGTGACACCAGATTACTCCCCGGAGCCATTAGCCAAGCCCAAGGTTGGGCAAAGCGTAAGGAAAATGCTTGCTGAAAAAGGGATAAAATTGATCACGGAAGCGAAAGTGCTCAGGATTGAGGAAAAAGCTTTAATCCTGGATCATGGCACGAAAATTGCTGCGGATCTTTTGTTGGGTATTGCGCCTCACTGGACTCCGGAGGTATTGCGAAAGTCGAATTTGGTGGATAGCAGTGGATTTGTTCAAGTAGACCTTCACACTCTGGAAACAAATTACCCGACAATCTATGCCATTGGTGATGCTGCAGCGGTAAAGCTTCCGGTAATTGGGGCAAACGCACCGAAAGCCGGTGCGTTTGCGCATTACCAGGCAGATGTTGTAGCAAGAAATATCTATCTTCTGTCCAGGGGGGCAAAGCCGGAACATACCTATAAAGGAAAGGGTACCTGAATCATGAATACTGGGTTCGGTCGAGCCCGCTATTCATCGGTTCAGTATTATAAAAAACCAAGCCCATCGATCTCTCTATGGAAACCAACACGGACAGCCTATCTCGCAAAACTTGGATTTGAAAAATACTGGTTTCGCCGTTTTATATAATCCAGAATTACAGAAGATTAAAAAAACAGGAATGAAAAGCAGGTATGAAGGACAAGGGAAATTACTGTCTTTACTTTATCTGTGAATCAACGTTGTATCGAAAACTTGAAGAAATTAACTAGAGATTTAGTAAAAAAGATATAGTATATTGCGCATTTTTGGTGTGTGTGGTAATATGATACAGTGTAAAAAACGGATGGTCCTCTGGCTTGATAAAAAGAAGTTAAGAACATCTAGGCAAGGAAGGGGGTAATTTATTATGGATTATATTCGTATGATTGAAGAGCAGCAGCTTAAAGATAATATTCCTTCATTCCGTCCTGGAGATACAGTCAAAGTACATGTACGTATTATCGAGGGTTCTCGTGAGCGTATTCAGGTCTTTGAAGGGCTTGTGATTAAAAGGAAGGGCGATGGCCTAAGGGAGACTTTCACCGTGCGCCGTGTTTCCAACGGAGTAGGTGTAGAAAGAACATTCCCCCTTCATTCTCCACGTATTGACAAGATTGAAGTTGTACGTAAAGGTATTGTCCGCAGAGCGAAACTTTACTATCTGCGTGACCGTTACGGCAAATCAGCCAGAATCAGAGAACGCCGCTAAAAACAGAGAAGATAGGAAAGAGCTGGAGAAATTCAGCTCTTTTGTTTTCTATGGAGGATTATGAACATTCAATGGTATCCTGGTCATATGACCAGAGCGAAAAGAAAACTCCAAGAACAACTGGCTTGGGTTGATATTGTCATGGAACTGGGAGACGCTCGTTTGCCACTGAGTAGCAGGAATCCCCTGCTGAAGCAGCTGCTTGGAAACAAGCTCCGCTTGCTTTTGTTGAACAAATCTGACTTGGCCGACAAAAAGAGGACAGACCAGTGGTTAGCTGAACTTGGCAAAGAAGGACCTGTTTTAGCGATTAGTTCCATGACCAGTGTTGGCGTCAAAAAAATTGTCCCGCTGCTCGAGGAACTGATGACGGATAAAAGAGAACGGCTGGCTGCCAGGGGAGTGCGGGGAAGACCTATCCGCGTCATGGTTGTTGGTATACCCAATATTGGCAAGTCTACGCTGATCAATCAGCTGACCGGTGGTTCGCAAGCCAAGACGGGTAACAAACCAGGTGTTACGCGCGGCAACCAGTGGGTCAGGATACATGATAAAGTCGAGCTGCTTGATACTCCGGGTATGCTTTGGCCCAAATTTGATGATCCTGAAGTAGGCAGGAAACTCGCTGTGACCGGTGCGGTAAGAGATGAGGTATTCGACCAGGAAGAACTTGCCCAGTGGCTTCTTGCTTGGCTTAAACAGAACTATCCTCAGGAACTGCAAAGCTTTTACAAGCTTGAAGAAACAGACACTGATCTTGAAGGAATTGGCCGTAAAAGAGGCTGCTTGGTTAGCGGTGGCAGGATCGATACCTTCAAAGCCGCCCAGATCTTTCTTCGTGAGTTCCGCAGCGGTAAGATCGCCAAAGTGACTATGGATTAAAATTTGACGCTTCTATACATTACGGAGACTGGCCTCCGGAGTATGTGCCACATTTTATTCAGCTGGGGAGATGAAGGAATGAATGAAATCGAAAGAATAGAGAAACTCCTGGAGATAGAAAAAGGTTTGTTTGCTGAAGGGTATTCACGGATTGCCGGTGTAGATGAAGCAGGGAGAGGCCCACTTGCCGGGCCTGTTATTGCCGCTGCCTGCATCCTCCCAAGGGAGTTTGACCTGCCTGGTCTGAATGACTCTAAAAAGTGTTCGGAAAAGAAAAGAAGAGAATTAGCGGGAAAAATTAAAAGGCAGGCTGTAGCTTTTGCGCTGGGAAGTGCGACATCCGAGGAAATTGACCTGCTGAACATATTAAGAGCCACAAAGCTGGCGATGACAAGAGCCCTGGAGAACCTGAAACCCAACCCTGACTACATCATTATTGACGGCAGGGACATGCTGAATATGGATACGGCTCAGAAAGCCATTATTGGTGGAGACGGTCTTAGTGCGAGTATTGCCGCAGCTTCAATTCTGGCCAAGGTTACCAGGGATGAGCTGATGGATGAGATGCATCAGATTTATCCGGAATATCATTTTGATCAACACAAGGGTTATGGAACCAAGTTGCACATGGAGGTAATAAGCCGCTTTGGTCCTTGCCCAATCCACCGGCAAAGTTTCTCCCCGATCAAAGAAATGATCGCCGGGACGCAGTATAAACTCGGGTAATATCTGAGATTGGGACCGTCATACAGTGTACATAAAGAAGATTTGAGACTTAAGGATTACAATAGAATTTATTTCAGTAACAAAGGAATAGCTGCATTGTACGCGGCTATTCCTTTTTGATTTTTATCCAATGACGTATCCAATATTTCCAACTATTTTACTCTGATTCTTTCACCAACATAAATACGATGTCTGCGCTTTCTTAAATGGGGATTCAAATTTAATAAGATGATGACAGTCACGCCGTGCCGGCGTGCAATCTTCGATAAATTGTCTCCCTTGTGAACCTGATGATGCAAACGGATCACTCCTTTAACCAAATTACATATCCATATTATGGAATGACCCGGATTGTTCGTGTATGTACATATAGATTATTTTTTGTTCATCATATCTATAAATTTATAATTTGACTGTACTTATTTGATTAATTAATTCGTCTTCGTCCTGCTCTCATTCAATCTTTAGTACTGAATTTCTCTGGTTCTGATCACCTGGTTGCGGACAATCTCAGAGGTTTCCCGGTTGTCCCCATGCTTTAGGAATAAATCCTATCAGCGGACTCTGATTCTCTCTCCCAAGTGAATACGGTGCCTGAGTTTTCTTAAATGCGGATTCAGCTTGATAATATGCCATACTGGAGTGCGATTTTGGACAAATTATCCCCTTGACGAACTTGATGATGCCTATATCCATAATATGGAATAAAGGAGTTTGTTTGTCTCTGTACATTAGTTACATATTTTAAAATAGGGGTTATTGTTATGCAAGTATCAGAACATAAAATAATTAATGGAAATAGAAGGATTTTGTTAATTCATAAAGAAGTAAAATATAAGTTCTCAATTGGTAAATGAATTTGAGAGATTAAAAAAGGAGAATACAATGACAATATTTTTATTATTGTTTATTTTTGCTGTGCTACATTTGTCAACCATTCTTTTATCAAGGGAGTTAAAAAAAAGTGAGGAATTAAAGATAGTATCATACCTCGGTTCGATTGTTATGACGGGATTGAATGTTATAAAGTATATTCTTTTCTTTTTTATAATTTATCAAATTGTTATTCTATTAGGAAATATAAAAATGTTGAAATAAATTTTAATAATTATTTTGTTTCTAAAGTGATGATAAAAAAACTTCCGCTATAAAAGATTTAAGTAACGGAAGTTTTTTTTTACTCTATATTTTATTTATTGTTTCTAACTTAGCCTGGAATATAACTTACGTCAAATTGACTATATCCAGATAGAGGTGCACTTCCCAATTCGACAAGCATACCGAGAATTACGGCATAAGTAGTATAAGTAACACTATAACTTGTTTTTAAATATGAACTATATTGATAAGGATTATATACTTGACAAGTTATATAATTAATATCTGTTATTTCATATGCATAATAAGCGGATAGTGATGAAACATCTACATCACCGGCTATGGCTTGATACCAATAGCGCTCTTCTCCACCTGAAAAATAATATCCAGTCGCTTTTACTGTTATACCCATACTACCCATATTAAAAGATGATGCTACTGTAGAAGATCCAGTTGAAAGTATAGAAATATTGTTTTCATTCTCAGTAATATTAATATTTTTAGCATTCTTATCTTCAATAATAATCTCTTTCGGTAAATTTTTGAAATCATCTAATGCTTTTTCCAAATCCCCAACGGTTACTAACTCCTTCTCTATTCTTCCATCGTTAGGCAGAACATTTTCGGGATCTAAGCCATAGTAAGTAAGAATTTCATCCATATTTTCTTCAGTTATTACTGTATTCTTTGAAAAGGTTATTTTTGTAGCGTCGGAATTATTAGATGTCGTTGCAAATGCAAAAGATGTAATTGAAAGGAGAAAACACAAAGTTAAAGCACAAATTTTTGATAATTTTTTTTTCATAATTCTTAACTCCTCTTATAATTTATTAGGGATATAGAAATTTATTTCCTCCTTCTAATAGTTCTCCCTTCACAAATATCCCCAGTAGGTTTATTATGAAACTTGCCTACCATTTGTGTAGGGGCAGCGTCATCAGATCAATTTTTGCTTTCCAGGCGTTTTATTGATCTGATGACATTTTATTTAAATGGTATTTACCATTTAAATATTTAAGAAACAAGTCCAAACAATTTTAGAACCAGTAGCTGCTCCCAGTGTAAGGAGTTTGTTCGATAAGCACGTTATTCTGATAGACCGCCGCTGAAGATACCAATCGATAGTTGTAGCCGTGAGTAACATACAACTGTTGGCTTAAATATCCGCTATTGCTGTATGTTGTAGTTGACCAACTCTTAAGAGTTTGCCAACTACCATTTTTGTATTGTTGAATGCTAGCGCTTATGACTACCTTGTTAATCGTACTTCGTGAATAGACGCTTGTTTCAAACTGTGCGAGGCCACTGGCTGAAATATTAAATGAATTTGAAAAATCAGTTATACTGACCCACATAGGACTTATGACTTGGCTTTCAGGAACACTACTTGCTGCAAATACCTGTAATGGAGCAATACAAAGCATTACTAACGACAAAATAAGTATAAGTTTTCTCTTACACATAAAAATCCACCCCCCTTTCATCTATTCTTCATAGAGATAAACGAAAAAGGGGTACCAAATGTTACACATATTTCCAAATAATTTAATTAATTTTTCTAATACTCATTACCATTTTTATTAATTCTGTTTTATCTGCTTCACCAGAAATATAAAATAAATAGTCATCTTTCCATACAATACTGATCAAACCTTGCTTTTGTGCTATAAGAGCATCATGATTATTGATCTTAGTATTTTCTACAATGGCATTTTCAGTGTCAATTCTTAGATCGGTATCGCTATTAAGATATTGAATAAATCGAATTGTATTTTTCTCTTCATTGGTATAAAGAATCGTTTGGGACATGGTACGTTTTTCGGTTTTTTCAATTTTATACCCATCGGGAATATATGTTGAAACATATCCGTCCCAGTCTTGTGGGACAGTTTCTGTATTTTGAACTTGGTAATTATTTTGATCATAGCTTTGAATAGCAGTGTATTTATCACGAATATTTAAAATTGTGTTCAATGCCTTTACTCTCCAGGCATGAACGCTGCTAACAGCTATTGTAAAACTTCCTAACAAGACTAATAAAAAAATTGCGGCTTTAGGCAAATATTTTGTAACTTTCTGTCTTTCTTTTTTTAACAATTCTTGTCTGTTATGTTTAGCTATTAACTTATTCATTTTTATGTTAAATTCGTGAGGAAAAACGTGTTCGGGGGCTCGATCATCTTCGATAGGATTTTCAGCTAATATATTATCTGCGTTACAGGATGCAGCATATTCAAATAAAGCCGCAAGCATTTTTTCCTGTGCTTGTAACTTTGACGACTCATGCATTCTCATATCTAACTACCTCCTGTTCCTTTGATAATAATTTTATTAAGCTCTGTCTAGCCCTGTGTAATCGTGTACGTGTATTTTCTGGTGTGATATTTAGGATTTTTGATATATCATTGTTTTCATAATGATAAAAATATTTTAATGTTAATATATCGGCGAATGGCGGATATAATTTCGAAATATTGTCTTTAACAAATGTAAATGTCTCATTTGAGATTATGATTTCTTCTATGTTTACAGACGAGTCATTAATTTCTTCCATATACTCTTCAAAAGGAATAGTTAATTGCTTACTTCGTTTTCGGTAAATATCAATTGAAGCGTTTCTAGTAATAATAACGAGTAGAGTCCTTATTTTGTTACAATCAGAATGAAAGAACTTATCATAATTCTTAGTAATATTAATAAATGCTTCCTGAACTGCATCTTGAGCCAGATATTCATCTTTCAAAATCCCGTTTGCTACCCTATACATCATCGAAGAATAATTTGAGTAAATTGTTTCTAATTTGATGCGTTTGACAGGATCTGATACTTGAGAAATAATAGCCAGCATATATTACTCCTAATTTTTAATTAAGTATAAAATAGTTTTTTTAATAGATGATAATTCCTGTAGATTATTAATTTTCAAAAAATTCCAAATAAATAAAGTTCCGTTCGCTATCAGAACTTTATTTGCCTTTTAAATCTGAGTGATGTTTAATGCGTTAGAAAAAAATGAAAATATTGAATTTTGGTAATGATCTTCTTGCTTATAACTGAGATTCGTTTTTTCTACAATACCTGAAGGAAAGCTAAATGTATTCAATAATATTCTTTTATTAAGTGCTTATTCTGTCCAACGCCCGATATTGCAGCGATTCGGCCAGATGTTCTGCCCGGATATTTTCTGATCCGGCCATATCGGCAATCGTTCTGGCTACCCGCAGGATACGGTCGTGGGCCCGGGCGCTGAAGAGGTTTTTATCAAAAACTTTTTGCAGGAGGGATTCACCGGCGCTGTCCAATTGGCACAGCACTTTTGTTTCGCGTCCGGTCATTTCTGAGTTTGTCCTGCTCTCATTCAATCTTTTGTACTGGATTTCTCTGGTTCTGATCACCCGGTTGCGGACAATCTCAGAGGTTTCCAGGTTGTCCCCATGCTTTAACTCCCCATAGCTCAAACGGGGAACTTCAAGCTGAAGATCAAAGCGGTCAAGCAAGGGCCCGGAAACCCTCCCACGGTAGTGGCTAACCTGCAGGGGCGTGCAGGAACATTCCCGGCCATTCTCCCCAAAATAACCGCACGGACACGGATTCATCGAAGCGATGACACAAATGCGTGTCGGAAACTCGATTCTGCCTCTCAGACGGATTAACGTCAGTTTCCGATCCTCGAGCGGCTGACGGAGTGCTTCGAGGACTTCCCGAGAGAACTCAGGCAGTTCATCCAGAAAGAGAACACCATGATTGGCCAGGGCGAGTTCCCCGGGCTTAATTTTCTGTCCCCCGCCGATGATTCCGGCGACTGTGGCCGTATGGTGAGGGCTGCGGAAAGGCCTTTGCGTAATCAGCTGTCCATTTCCCCGGATAATACCAGTCAGGCTGTGAAGCTGAGTCACATCAAGACTCTCCTCAACCGTGAGCGGCGGCAGGATCCCGGCAAATGCTCTGGCCAGCAGCGTTTTCCCAGAGCCAGGCGGACCAAGCATAAACAGGTTGTGCCCCCCGCAGGCGGCAATTTCCAGTCCGCGTTTGACCTGCATCTGCCCGTGAATATCCGACCAGTCCACAGATACCTTTTCAAGGATTTCAGCAGAGGGCGGGAAAGGAATAACGGAAAAATTATCTTCTCCGTTCAAAATCCCCACTAACTCAGCAAGACTGATCACGCTTGCACTTTTTATTTCGGTTACAAGCCTCGCTTCGGCCAGATTAGCAGGCGGTATAATCAGGACTTGTTTTTCCGGCTCGCTTTTTAAAGCCAGCGCCATGGTCAGAACACCCGGTATCGGACGCAAAAGACCTTCCAGGGAAAGTTCGCCGGCGAAAACATAGCGGTTCAATACGGAGTTATTCAGTTCTTTCATGGCAGCCAATCAATATACCCAAAGCGATCGGCAAATCCAGACCGGAGCCTTCTTTGCGCAGGTCTGCAGGAGCAAGATTAACTGTAATTCTTTTTAAAGGAAAATCAAAGCCTGAGTTTTTCAGCGCTGACCGGACCCTGTCTCTGGCCTCTTTCACAGCAGTGGCCGCAAGACCTACAATTTCCAGACAGGGAAGACCATTGGCAATATCCACTTCGACGCTGACCGGCTGGGCTGAGAGACTGTCGATAGACATTCCGCTGACAGAAGCAAACATTTTTTTCACCTCGAAAACAAAATTCGCTTCTGACAGCAAATATCCTTCTAAAAAATTACATTAATGGATTAATATAGTTAAATTCTGGCAAGCTTTATGGAATCAGACAGAAACAAGACAGAAACGTCAGACAGAAACGGAAAGAAAATGAGCCATTTATAGTGCCCCTTGAATCCAATTGAATTCGGGGACGCCTTCAGCCATGTTAATGGCGAAAACATCAAACCTGATTTGCGGCCATTGATGATAGCGTTGTTCCAGAAGATAATACGAGGCAATACTTTTAAGCCTTTGGATTTTCCAGAGGCCGATGCTTTCTTCTGCGGATCCCCGGATATTGGAGCTCCTCAGTCTGACTTCAATAAATACAATTGTTTTCCCATCTCTGGCGATAATGTCGATTTCTCCCTTGGGACAGCGATAATTGCGCTGGATAATGTTCAAGCCGGCTTCCTTAATATGTTCCAAAGCCATATCTTCGCCCCGCTGCCCCAACTGTCTTTTATTCAATGTTTCAGGACCTCCTAAGAGTAAAAACTCCCGTACATATTCAACGTAACAGATTAACTTGTATATAATGATTAATATTACCAAAAATGGCATAAGATAGTAATATATTGTTGTGAATAATTGTATCACGAAAGAAAAAATACCGCCAGGATGTTCGCGATTCAGGTTGACTGAACGATAAGCATATAAAGCTACAGGCTTTCTTCAATCAGCCAGATATATTCCCAGGCTTCCTGGTTGCTTTGCAAACCATCATACCATGGAATCCCCGAGACGGGTCTTTCGGAAAAATAACGCGCTTTCAGAATGATTTCCGGACGGTATTCGTAATGCATAATATCGAAATTTCCCCATTTGCCGCCCCAGATAAAACCATATTTTTCAAAGATAGCAGAGACCTCCTGGGGATAGGCATTAAGCCTTTTCTGACCTTCTTCACGGGTGGACCAGCGCCAATAATCGTATTTATTACTGTTAAGATCGATTGCGATACCGTAGGCATGGGAACTCAGCCTGTTTGTACCGCCGATCAGCCGGTAATTGAAAGCCCCGCTGCTCGGAAAAGAAGCAGCGTACACCTTATGGCTTTGGCGGGACAACGGAAGCAGTTCTTTCATGACCGCTTTTAAAGATTCTGCAGCTTTATTGTTACCGTTAAACTCTACATACTTGTAACCAATGCTGACTTTGATCAGATTGGACAGGATTGCTTTCTTGCTCGTCCCGTAGACTTCTTTCAGAAGCGGATAAACTCTTGCGCAGCCAGGGTTGTAGTAATTAGGTAAAATCTCCGTAATCTTGGATAACGGGTAGAGCTGATCCATCATATCCTGGAGGTCGGGGTTCCCCGATTTCTGCCAGGCGTTTTTTTCTTTTTCGTCATCATATAAGATTTTTTTCCCGGATTTTAAAAGGACATAGACCTCATTTCCGGATGCTTTATCCACACCAGTAATGGTTTCAGGATAGGCCAGCATCAGACATAGAATATCCCTTTTCATTACGGCCTCATATTCCCAATCGGAAACTGGGGACACTGCGGCTGCGTTTACTGTTATTAAATGTCTATCCCAGATGATTTTGCAGCCTGTAATTAACAAGACAATCACAATCAGACTTAAGATAAATTGTTTAAAGTTCATGGCTTGTTCATCCTTCCGGGGAACCTTCAGAAAGGCTAATCATAATTATTTATGCCTGAACAAAACAGGATAGACCTGTAAATCTCGTATAGTGCAATAGCATGCGGTAATAATATTCTTTGAACTGAAAAAATCGTGAAGTATAAAATAACAGAGTACGAAAGACCGCAGAAGGGATGTAAGGGTATGGTGAATAAAGATGTTCCAGCAAAACCTCTCATTATCTGGCTCGGGACGAATACCTGTGCCGGCGACATGCTTTCCCTTCTTAATGCCAAGGATCCGGGCTACCAGGAGTTGATCAGCAGCATTGCAGAGCTTCGTTTTGATTATCTTTTGGGCGCGTCCGAAGGCAGTGATGCCATCAATGTTCTTGATGATCTCCAGAAAAATCATAAAGCAGCATATATCCTGGTAGTTGAAGGGAGCATCCCGACGAGGTCCAATGGTCTGTATTCTGTGATCGGTTATCGAAACGGTAAGGCTTGGACGGCTTTGCAGGCAGTGCGGGAACTGGGTGCTGAAGCTCGTTACGTGGTTGCTGCCGGTACCTGTGCAGCGTTCGGAGGGATCTATGCTGCGGCTCCGAACCCTTCTAAATGTGTATCGTTACAGGCTGTTCTGGACAGAAAAGTTATCAATGTGCCTGGATGCCCAATCAACCCCGAATGGATGATGGGCACTTTAAACCATTTAATTCAGTACGGCGAGCCAGCACTTGACGATTATAACCGGCCCCAACTTTTCTATGGAGAAACAATCCATAACCTTTGCCAGCGGCGGGATTATTTTGACAACAGCATCTTTGCTGCTAAGCCGGGAGAACCCTGGTGTATGTATAAGATCGGCTGCAAAGGGCCGGTCACCTATGCAGATTG
>Ga0074193_1002466_pt2 | contig 12401 bp, 17 predicted proteins | sample EPASupsiteHSE605_FD_64523 | JGI IMG/M metagenome (GOLD analysis project Ga0074193, IMG submission 64523) | Bioremediated contaminated groundwater from EPA Superfund site, New Mexico - Sample HSE6-05 | ecosystem: Environmental > Aquatic > Deep subsurface > Groundwater > Contaminated ... | reverse complement strand
CCGGAGCGGTCGCCGCGCGCCGTGTGGGCGGTGAAGGGGGCGTTGATCGCCGTCTTCAATCCCTATGGGGCCGCGGTCGGGGCTGTCTGGTCGGCGATTCAGTCGGCCGCCTCGAGCGCCTGGTCCGCGATCTCGGGGGCCGTGGTCGCCGGGGTCGAGGTCCTCAAGAACACGGCGATCGGGGTCTTCAACGCCTACAAGGCCGCGATCGATGTGGTGTGGTCGGCCATCAAGGGGGCCGCCGAAACCGCATGGAACGCCATAAAGGGGGCCGTGGTCGCGATCGTCGAGGGCCTGAAGGCTGCAGCCGTCGCAACGGTCACCGCCCTGCAGGCCTGGCTCTCGAGCGCCTGGTCGACCATCAAGAGCACGGCCGAAGGGGCATGGACCGCCCTGAAAGGGGCCGTCTCGGCGATCGTCGAGGGCCTCAAGGCCGCGATCTCGAGCACGATCACGGCCCTGCAGGGGGTTCTCTCGAGCGCCTGGTCCGCCATCAAGTCGACGGCCGAGACGACATGGAACGCCCTGAAGGCCGCCGTGGCCTCGATTGTCGACGCCCTGAAGTCTACTATCTCTTCGACCATCGAGGGCCTCAAAACCCTCCTGTCGACGGCCTGGTCGACCATCAAGAGCACGGCCGAGACCGCATGGACCAACCTGAAAAACTCGGTCGTCTCCATCTTCGACGGCCTGAAGAACGCGATCGCAAATACCAAGGATGCTTTCGTGTCCGCGGTCGGGGCGATCTGGTCGGCCATCAACGGGGCCGTCGCCGGCGCCTGGAACACGATCAAGGCCTCGGTAAGCTCGGCTGTCGACCGGGTTAAGGGGATATTCGCCGAGAAACAGGCCGCATTCGTCGGGGCGATCGGGGCGATCTGGTCAGCGATCGCGGGAGCCGTCCCCGGGGCCTTCTCGGTCATCAATTCGGCCGTGAGCTCGGCGATGGGGAAGGTCGCCTCGACCTTTACCAAGGCCCTCGACGGGCTGAAAAGCGCCTGGTCGAGCTTCGTCTCCTGGCTCTCGGGTCAGCAGGTGACCGCGCCGAGCTCGAGCACGCCGCCCTCTGGGAGCGGGGACAGTTACACGCCCCCAACCACCCCCGGCATGTCGGCCGCCGAGTACGCATCGAGGGCGGCCGGGCCCTCCCCCAACTTCTCCAGCTACGCGAACAACGCCGCGGACCTGGCCCGGTATCAACGGGACCTGGCCGCCTGGAAAGAGGAGTACGCCCGGCAGCTCGCGATCGCGAAATCGAAAGGGTATCTTCACGCGGGCGGGATCTACGATGCCCCCGGGGGCCGGTCCGAGGGGTACGCCTTCCTCCAGACAGGCGAGCGGGTCCTCTCGAGACCCCAGACGGCCGAATACGACGGGGGCCTTCTCTCGGCCGTCCGGGAGCTCTCGGACCTGATCCGGTCCGGAGGCCTCGGCGGCGGGGATACCACATATTTCCCCAACGCCGTGATCCGTGAAGAGGTCGACGTCGATCGCCTCCTCGCCCGGATCCGGGCGGCCGAGGCGAACGACGCCCTCAAGCGCGGAAAGACTCGCGGGAGGGCCATCTAATGCCCCCCTCTTTTTCCGTCACCTTCGGGACGGTCCGCCTGCAGCAGGCCGAATTCATTTCGGGGGACTTCGGGATCCTGATCGGCTCCGAGATCGTCCTCTCCCGGAAGCGGGGGACGACGGCCTCGGCCGAGCTGCACCCGACATTTCGGTTCTCCTGCATCACGGAGGAGCCCGGGCACCTCTCGACACTCCGGGGTATGATCGGCGGGAAATACCCCCTGGTCATCGTCGAATCGCCGGACCTGCATGGCATCGCGGGGACCTATCCCAACTGTTCGATCGCCGACCTGGTCCCGCTGAATTGGGGCCTGGATTCGGCGAGATATGAGATCGAATTCATCCAGGACACGAGGTAAACATGGCTAAAATTCTGAAGCGTACGGAAGTGGAATTCGTCCATTTTGCGGCCGATGGCACGATCAAGGATCGAGGGATCGACGTCCACGAGGAGATCGTCGACGAGACCGCGGGGGCTGAGTAATGGCGGCCGGCACGATGATCACGAACGCCGCCCTGGCCGAACGGGCGAAGCTCATCAATGGGATCTCGACCTCGCCGTTCATGTGGATGGGCCTGGGGACGTCCGGAGCGACCCCGACCGAGAGCCAGACCGCGCTCGGGGCCGAGATCACGACGAACGGGGGACAGCGAAAAGTAGCTACCTGCGGATACGAGGCCGATTATAAGTCGGTCTGGTCGGTCGTCTTCAACTTCACGGGATCCCTTGCGATCCTCGAGCTCGCGATCTTCAACGCCCTGACCGGGGGGACCATGTATCTTCGACACGCCTGGGATGCAGCGAAGAACGTCGAGAACGGCGAGAATATCCTCTTCACGGTCCGGTCGACCGAGACGCGGGTGAGCTGATGCCGCTCCTCGAAACGATGTACGACCTGGTCCCCGGATCGCCGGAGGTCGCCCTCCTCGAGGACCTCGACGCCGAGCAGCTCGACCTCTCCATCTCGGCCGGGTCCGGACTCGTGCCCCCGATGCTGATCACCCTCTGCGATCGCCTCCACTTCGAGACCATGCTGGCGACCGCATACTCGGGCACCTCGGTCACCGTCGCGGCTCGAGGCCGACAGGGGGCCGCCCGGGCCTGGCCCGCCGGGACCCCGGTCCTCGTCGCATTGACTGAAGAGCAGTACGCGACCATGAAGCGCAACATAGCCATAGCAAGCAAGCCGGCCGGGTCGAAACTCTACCTGGCCGAGACCGTGGGGGCGATGTGAGATGGCAGTCGATCCCCAATTCGTCGAGACGCCGAACCCCGATTGGGCGGTCCTCACGGCCGTCAACGCGACCGCGACCAAAAATCACGATGGGTCCGGGACCTTGGATACGGACGTATTCGCGATCCTGACGGCCGGGGCCTCGGGGGCCTATGTCGAGAGTGTGGTCGGCTGTGCGAAGGGCTCGAACGTGCCATCCGTGCTCCGGCTCTTCCTGAACAACGGGAGCGCGAATACGACGGCCACAAACAACACCCTGATCAAAGAGGTCGGCCTGCCGGAGACGACCCTCTCGGAGGTCGCCCCCCTCCCGGCCGTCGAGGTCCTCCTCGGGATCTCCATCCCGGCCGGATACCGGATCCTGGCCTGCCTGGGGACGGCCGTCTCGGCCGGGTGGGCCGTGACCGCTCTGGGGGCTGACTACTGATGGCCGGGTTTAGCGGTCAGCGGATCGCCTATGAGGTCGTCGAGGACGACCTCGAGACCTGGGGGCTCGGGATCTTCGACGACCCGGCCCGGTATATCGAGTTCGCCGCGCACATGAACCCGTCCTGCGCCGACGACGCGGGGCCTCAGGTCCTATATTTCCCGCGGTCCCTCCATATCCCCGCCGGCGTCACCCTGACGCCCTCTAATCGCTGCAAAGGCCTGTATATCTTCGTAAACGGGCACCTCAAGATCGACGGGGCGATCAGCATGACGGCCCGGGGGGCCTCGGCCGCCGGCGCCGACACGGTCCTAACCGCGGTGCTCAAGAAGCTCCGGACCGTCACCCGTGCCCGGGGGAAGACGACGACGATCCTAACCGAGCTCCTCGAGACCTTCTTCGGATCGGTCGGCACGGTCCCGGCAGCCGGGGGATCCGGCGGGACCGGGGCGCCCAACTCGACCGGCGGGGGGGGGGGCGCCGGGACCGGCCGGAAATGCGGAGGCGGCGGGGCTGGCGGGGCCTGGTCCGCTGGAAGCCCGGGCCGGGGCGGCAACGCGACCGCATTCTCGGGAGGGCCAGGCGGGGCCGGGGTCTCCAACACCGCGACCGGCGGGGCCGGCTCTGACTCCGGCGGGGCCGGCGGCGGCGGAGGAGGCGGCGGCGGCGGGGCCGGGAACCCGGGCGGGACCGGAACCCCCAACGCCGGCGGGACCGGGACCGGGGGGCTCGCCTTCGTGGTCGCGAAGGGGTCGATTTACATCTCCCCAACCGGGTCGATCACGGCCGGCGGAGTGGCCGGCGGGGCCGGCGGGGATCCATCGGCTGACGTCTCGGGGGGCGGCGGCAGCGGGGCCGGGTCGGTCAACATCGCCCACGGCCTCACGTACACGAACGCCGGGACCGTCTCGGCGAACGGGGGCCTGGGAGGGGTCGGGAGAGTGTCCGGCGGATCGGGAGGACCTGGCGGGGCCGGCTCCATCACGATCGAACGGCTCGCGGGGCTGATGGCGTGATCATCATCTCCAACCCTCACGACCTGGCCTCTCGGCGGTTCGTGCTCGAGCACGGCGAGGGCCATACAATCCTCGAGATGCCGGACGCGCTCGAGCTCTATCCGAGGATCCCCGGGGGGCCGTGCGTCCCGGTCCATGTCCCCGCCTATCGTGACCCCGACACCGGGGCCGACGTCGAGGAGGCCGAGGCGATCTATGCATTCCCGGCCGACCTGGCCGAGGTCGAGGCCTTCATCGCCGCGGCCGAGCAGCGCGCGATCGATCACCCCTATGGGGGCGGATCATGATCCTGGTCGTCTTCGACGTGCTCGGGACCCCGATCACGGTCCGGATGAACATGGAGGAGCTCGAGGACCTGGTCGTGAACGCGCACCGGAACCCGACCAGGCCGCGGTATCCGTATGTCTGGAAGCGGATCGAGCACGCGACCGCGGCCGAGCTCAAGGATGTTAAATCGGTCCGGATCAACGACGACGAGGACCCAGAGATCCGAAAGGCGAAGGAGGCGAAGAAGGGGGAGAAATTCGACAAGGTCGTGACCGCGCTCGAGGCCGACAAAGCGAAGACCCGGAAGAAGATCGCCGACGCCATCAAGGCAAAGAAGCCCGATAAGGGGGTCCTCTGATGGCTCAGGAAACGATGTTCCGAGGGGTCGCACGGTCCCCCATCACGGCCCTGGCCGCCCCGGGCATCGACGCCGACGACCTCGCGATCGCAGTCGTCGACGCGGCCGACCTCCCGACGTTTCCTAACTATCTGGTCCTCGCCGAGAGCGAGGGCGATCCGGACTCCGAGACGGTCCTCTGTGCGTCCGTGGCCGGGTCGACCGTCACCCTCACGAGCCGGGGGCCGAATGCGAAGGCCTGGCCCGCCGGTACGATCGTCTGGCGCCCCCTGGTCGTCGAGGACCTCGACCGCATTCAGGGCAACGTCGAGGACCACGAGGGGCGGATCGTCACCCTCGAGGGGGCGGGGCCTTATGCTCCTGCAGGCGGATGGACCGCGATCGCCGCCTTCACCGCGACCCCCGCGAGCACGTCCACGATCACGACGACCGCGGACCTCACAGCGACGATCGCCCCCGGGATCCCGCTCCGGTACGCGATCGGGGGGACCACGTATTACGGGATCGTGACCGCGATCACCTCGACTCTGATCACGCTCGCCGGCGCCCCCCTCTCGGGGACGATCACGACCCTGGCATACGGGGACGCCTCAAAGGTCGTGACCCTGCCGATCCTCCTCCCGGGCTACTACGAGGCCGCCGCCTCGACGGCCGCGATCGCAGCCGTGATCGGTCGAGCCGTCCGCTGGCGCCTCCCCCCCGCGTACCTGGTCCTGACGCAGGTCAAAACCCGAGTGGCCGATAGCTCGAGCAACGGCACGGTTAACCCGAGGATCGGCGGGGCGGACGTGCTCGCCTCGGCCCTCACGATCGGATCGACGGCCTGGCTCTCCTCGGTCGTCGGGATCACGGTCGCCAACTACGATATCGCCTTCGGGGACGATATCGAGCTGAACATTGGAAAAGGGACGGGAGGGAACGGCCAGGATCTGAGCGCGGATCTCACGTTCGTTCTCCGATGATCGCCGATACGATCGGCGTCGGCGGGGCCCTCCGCCGTCCGGACCCGTTCGCCCGCCTGCATATCCGGGGGACGGCCGGCGGCCCGGTCGACCTCTGCGGGCACGCCCTCACTCCGGTCAACCTCTCGACGGTCGCCGGATACCTCGGGCCGGCCCTCCAATTCCCCGGGTCCCCCGAGAGCCTGACGATCGGAAGCGTGGGGGATTTCGACTTCCTCCACTCTATGAGCGGGACGCGGTACTCGATCGCGTTCTTCTACGATCTCAATCTCTCCTCGGCCGGCTCTCCCGATATCCTGACGACGAACGACGGCGATCCGGGGATCCTCGGCTTCGAGCTCTGGTTCAATCAGCCGTCGAGGAGGGCGACGGTTTACGTGAATAACGCGGCCGGCCAGACGGTCGTAGCCCTGAATTCTTCTACCAACTCCCTCCCGACCTCCGGGCGGCATTATTTCGTCTACACCTACGACCACAGCCTCGGCTCGGCAAACGGTAAGATGTATCTCGACGGGACTCTGATCGGCTCCGGCGGGAAACAGGCCGCGACCCCGTCCACCAGCCAGGCGGGCCTTTCTACGCACTTCGGATCGATCTCCGACGGATCGAACGGGGCGGTCGGGACCTTCGAGGAGATCCGGATCTGGGATGGCCTTGCGATCGACGGGACGATCGTCCCCCTCCGGAGGTTCTGATCCATGTTCAACCGCTCCGGCTTCAGCCGGGCCCCGTTCAACCGCGGCCCCGAGACCGAGGAGCCGGCTCCGGTCTTCGCATCGCCGATCATGCCCCTAGAGTCTCTCGGCTCCCTCAATCGCTCGGCCCGGGCGAACCTCTCGAGGATGAACGGGATCCGACACATCCCGATCGACGTGATCGGCCGGGCGGCTCCGGCTCTCTCGCACCAGTGGACCTTTCCCGCGATCGACGTCGCGACGGCAGCCGCCGCCGAGGTCGAGGACCTGGCCCTCGACGGATACTATCCGGTCGCGGTCCGGACCGGGGCCGCGATCGCGCTAGAGCTCGAATGGCGCCTGAATGTGATCGTGGTCGTGGCCGCCGCGCTCGCCGAAAATTCGTTTGCGTCCTATCAGTCATTCGAGGTGGGGGCCTCGACCGGGGTCTCGGTCTCGGAGCCGACCCTCGAGGACGTCCTAGACCTGACCATGCTCGGCCTCGAGTGGATCCGGGTCTCGCGATCGGTCAACGATGCCATGTGGTCCTTTGAAACCTCGGTCTTCGGGGCGACCGATCCGGACCTCTCGAGCTACAAACAGGTCGAGGTCTCGGCCGTCGACAAGGAGGGGATCCGGCATGTCCTCTTCTCGGGAATCGCGCCGGACATCAAGCGCCAGTACGCCCCCGTGGCCGACGAGACCGGGATCCGGGGATACGGGCAAGAGTGGTATCTCGCCCGGCAGCATCCGCCCGCCGGCCTCCGGGTGATCGCCGCCTCGGCCCTCCCCCACGAATCGGTCGGGGCCCTCCTCCCGGGGACCAGGATCCAGCCGCGCCGGCTCCAGCCCGTCGAGGGGTGGGGCTCGACCGTGCCATCGGATGAAGTGGTCTCCGAGCTCGGCCAAAAAAAGCTCGCGACGGTCGAGCGATTCAACGCCCTGACCGATTCGATCCTCTATGTCCTGCCGGACCCGTCCGGAGCCCACGGCCCGATCGCGTACTGGGTGCGAGAGGACGAGATCGACGATCCCTATACGGGGCTCGACCTGCCGGCGCCGGCCGCGATCGCAAACCCCGATCCGGACCTGGTCGGCCAGGTCGTCGAGGAGACGATCGGGGCCGAGCAGTACAACCGGGTGATCGTCCGGGGCCTGGCTCCGGACGGGCAATTTCTGGAGGTCTCGGCCGAGTCTGCAGAGGTCGCCGCCGGGGATCCCGCGGTCGAGTACCTCGAGGTCGATTATCGCCTGACGACCGCGGCCGCCTGCCTGGCCCGGGCCGAGGAGCTCCTCGCGTACTTCGAGTCCGCACCGGTCCTCTATTCCTGCACGTTCCGGGACCGGGTCGACCTGAAGTATCTGCAGCTCCTCGACTTCTCGGGCTTCACGGAGATCCCGGACGGCCGATACCGGATCCTCTCCATCGTATACGAGCTCCGGCCGCTCGGCGCCCGGGTCCATCTCGAGATCGCGAAGGACCAGGCCCTCAAGAATCAAAAGCGCCTCCTCGAGATGGCGAGGCCGACAGGCCCGAGCCTCTCCGAGGACCTGATCGCCGACCTCCTGGCCTCCCTGCCAGCCAACAAGTTCGGCACGGTCGCCGCGATCGTCGGCTCGTCCTGTCGGGTGGACCTCGACCAGGGAGGCCAGATCACGGCCAGGCTCGGGGGGTTCTGCACCATCGGCGGCCGGGCCCTGATCCTCACCGACGCGATGGGATGGGTGGCGATCCCCGTCCCGACGGCCTGAAAAAGGGATTAATCGTAGTTGTAGAGCTTATCAACGGAGATCTTGTAGGTGTCGACCTCCCCCGCGGGGGTCGACCCGATATACATGATCTCGAAGCGCAGGGTCTCGCCGGGTTCGAGGTTGTCGGCACTGCCGAGGGACGTTCCGAGTACATTGCCGGCCTTGTCGAACCATTTAACCTCGATGAATCCCGAGCTGATCTTCTTCGATCCAGTATTCTTCGCAGAGCCGGCGACATAGACTGACTGGTATGGCTTCTCCCCGGTTCGCTTCCAATCATGCTTCAGAAGGGTGAGCTCCAATTCGGCCTTCATCGCGGTCGGTTCCGAGGTCGTCGGGGCCGTGCTCATCCTGCTCAGTGTCGCGACCGGGGCGGCCGGAGTCGTTGGGGCGATCGTGAAGGCCGGTCGAGAGGTCTCCGCGGCCTGCGAGGCGGAGCTAGTCGAGGAGGAGCATCCGGCAACACAGAGCAGGAGCACGAGGCAGGCGAAGGCGCCGGCAATGATGAGAGGTCGAGAGATGGTCATTGCGAAGCGGTCGGGCGCCGAGGGACAAAAGGGTTGCTATTCGCGTTCTAACCGCGCCGACATAAGTCCCCGGAGGGGGTAAATAGAGAACGATAGTAATCCCTCGAGATGACGCAGTCGGTCCGAGCGTCGAGGACATCCACCCGCACGACCTGACCGGGGCGGAAGGTGCCGTCCTTGAAGTCGATCAGGACGAACGCGCCCGGCTCCCAGAGCGCTCCCTGGCAACCCACCCCTCCCATCCGCTCGACGCCGAAATGATGCGTCGGGATGAAGTCCTCGCCGTGGAAGGTCGTGATCGTATTTCGGATCGGGCGGTCGTCGACGTAGAACCGGGCGCTCAGGGGCCGGTTCGGCAGGGGTTTTATCCCGACATACCGGAGGAGGACGCGGCTGTCGTAGTTCAGAGTCTTTCTCTCTTCGTCATAGTCGTGGATCAGGACGATCTCTACCTCACCTGGCGGAAGCGGGTCGCAGAGGTGCGGGAGAGAGAAAAGGAATAGCAATAGCATGACGAGGATCATCGCCAGGACCACCATCAGGAGGACGCCGACGACCGGCGAGACGCCGTTCTCATGCCTTGCCCGGGGCACAGGGAGAATGGTCTTCGTCCCGGCTCAAAAAGATGTCGAGATCCCTCCTCGACGGTCCTGTCGACCATGACGAATGAGTCCGAGCCCGCCCCGGCGATCGCTCCTCTCGGCGCCCGTTACGGTTACCTGGCGCCTCCGGTCGCGTACGGTGGAGTGTCGATCGGAGTCCCGGCAGCCCGTCCCGGTTCGGCCTCTCCGGCCTTCGCATGGTTCCAGGCGATTTCCGGACGGGACGCCCTGTTCGATTCCCCGCTCCGCTCTGCTCGGGGCGTATGAAAAGAGGAGGACCCGGAGTGTTACTCCTGGAACTCTTCTATCGCGAGCTGGTACATCCAGTCCATCAGGAGAGGACATACGTCGACCACGCACTCGAGATCGCAGGCGACGCAGGGGATCAGTTCGCACCCGGCAAGCAGCAGGTTCGGATCCGCCGGCGTCTTCGCCGCCCGGAGCACGTAGGTCTTGATCCCTTCCTTTCGGTACTCGATCCGTTCGACACGCCCGTCATCGAGCAGTTTCTTGACGAGGCGAGAACATTTCCGGCTGTCGACCCCGAGCTCCTTCCAGAGTTCGCTCTGGAGCACCCCGTTCGGGTGGGACCGGATCACCTCGAGTGCGTCTTCCTCGGTCTCCGCCGTCATGCCTTCAGGCCGTCGGTGCGATGGTCAGAATGTTGTTGCCCCGGATGACGACCGTCCCGAGGTTCCTTCGGGCACCCCGGTTGATCTCCACGGTCTCGTCCATGTGTATGTTGAGGTACTCGTCCACGGCCACAAGGCGGCCCTGGAGCTGCCGTCCCTCATCCTTGATCTCGACCGTGACCCGCGAGTCGACGAGAGAGAAGACCTTTTTGATGGGTAAGACGATCCCGTTCACCATTCTGCAGCATTATCGAAGCGAAAGGAAAAAAACGTTTGCATGCATCCGGATTCATTCCAGCTTCACGATCGGTCGTGTTCGGGCGGTGTTATAACCCCTGAGACCGGATCTATCTGGGATCACCGGTCTTCAACGGTCTGATAGGACCCGAACGCCCGATTGAGGAGAGATGATGGCGGACGATCCGCATGAGCCGATACAGCCGATAATCGATGAGGTGGAACTGCCCGACGATCGCCGTTCGGCTGCACCCGAGAGCCTGCAGGAGAACGAAGCCCCATATCCACCCGAGGAGCAGGGCGCCCCTACTGGCCGACGATTTCCGGACCTGCGGGTGGGGCTCCTCGTGGCAATCGCCTTGTTCGCATGTGCGATCATCGCCGTCGTGATGGTCTTATCGGGGGGCTCCGACCCTTCCAATCCGAACCTGACCCCGACCGTCCCCACGACCCCGATCGTGACGCCCACGATGGCCTATCCCGTCGGAGCGGTCCTCGTCGCGGCTGCGGACAGCGTGGACCCGGGAAAGCAGGGTGCGGCATTCGTCTGCGACGGCACCGACGACCAGGTCGAGATCCAGCGGGCTCTCGATGGGGCCGGCGCAGGGAAGGGGACCGTGGTGCTACTGGACGGCACCTTCCACTGCACGGACCGAATCAGCCCGCCCGGCGGGGTTACACTCCAGGGGCTCGGGCAGGACCGGACCACGATCGATGTCCAGGGCTACTACAAGCCGATCGAGCTCCTCCAGGACGGGGTAACGATCAGGGGCTTCTTCCTGACCGGGCGCGGCTTCATCCTGGTCCGTGCCAGCCACATCCTCGTGGCGGATGTGACGGCCACGACCATGCAATCGGGGAAGGTCGAGGCGAACGGTGCCTTCTTCGTCTTCGCCAAGGACTCGGTGGTCCAGGACATCGAGTTCAGGAACTGCACCGCGACCGACTGCGGGGTCCACGGGTTCAATGTCAACGGGCAGGGTACGCCCAAGGAGACGCGAAACCTGCGCTTCATCGACTGCACGGCGATCAGGTGCGGCAACAAGGACTCGCGCGCGGTCTGGGCGACCGGGTTCGATTTCCACGAGACGAACGACCTCTACGACCTCACGGTCCTGCGCTGCCGGGCGGAGGATAACTGGGAGTCGGGATTCCATTTCGAGCCGGGCGGCCATGTCACGCCCAAGACGATTGCGGAGAACATCCGGATGGAGGACTGCGTCAGCATCGGCAATGGTCACCGGAACACCAAGCCCTATCCGTATTCCGACACTTTCTCGTCGGGATACTACGTCCACAACAATGCGGTGCTCGTCAACTGCACCTCGGAGAACAACAAGAACGCCGGCTTCTTCGTCCACGGGGGGAGAAACGCGACCTTCGAGAGGTGCACGGATGTCGGGTCGACATACGGATTCAAGATCGTCAAGGACTCGGACGAGATCAGGCTCAGGGGCTGCGGCACGAGCGACAACAAGGAGTGGGGCATCTGGTCGGCCTGGACCGAAGACCTGACCGTCACGGGGTTCACCCAGCGGAACGTGACGGGGAAGGACGGATTCCAGTCCATGCTCGGCTGGTATTACGGCAACACCGACTACGAGAAGCCGGTACGGAACTCCCGCTTCGAGATCCAGGCCGACGGCCGCCTCCCGGTTCTCAAGGAGGCGGGCGCGAACAACCGGTACGAATACTCGCGCCTGTAGTGCCGGGCGCCGGCCATCTCCTTTTTTCCGTACACGGGTTCGATATTGCCCGGGCACCACCTCCGTCCGTACGGCGCCGGTTCCAAAAGAGTGGGCGGCCGGAGGTCCCGGCGATCAGGACCCGGTCAGCATGGCCCAGATGTTCGCCGCCCCCTGCTGGAGCAGGACCGACGGGTCGACTCCGAGTGCAGGGAAGAGGAGCGCGAAGTATGCGACCGTGCCGATGGTCGAGCCGACGTTCGCGAGGGCCGCGACGAAGACCACCTTGAAGAGCGGGTTCCTCCTGAGCTCGGCGAAGTCCTGTGCCTCGAGGAGCCGCTTTACGTCGCCCTTTTTCGGCTTTCGAATCTTCGCCTCGACGATCGCCGAGAACCAGCCGGCGGCGAGCAGGGGATGGATCGCGGTCAGCCACGAGACGGCGAAGCCCGTCAGGGCCG
>Ga0074193_1003231_pt1 | contig 12420 bp, 15 predicted proteins | sample EPASupsiteHSE605_FD_64523 | JGI IMG/M metagenome (GOLD analysis project Ga0074193, IMG submission 64523) | Bioremediated contaminated groundwater from EPA Superfund site, New Mexico - Sample HSE6-05 | ecosystem: Environmental > Aquatic > Deep subsurface > Groundwater > Contaminated ... | reverse complement strand
TGAGTATGAAAATTTCGGCGACCGCATAAACGAGGGCGGCGATATGCACAAAGGACATTTGGAGTTTATCGACTGGGCAGCAAACTACGATACAGCTGGACTGGATATGCGCTCGCTTGCCTTGCATGAGCAATGGATAACGACTTGCCCGTGTCCTGTTTTTCGTGTCGACGGCACAGAGGACTATCGCACTACAGCGGCAAACATCGCAGAACGGTTTTATAACGTAATTTTCCTGAAAAGGAAATATGCACTGCCAGAAAATCTGAAGAGGTTGCGCCAGCGCTCATTGGGCAGGAAACGTTCTTTGGCTTTGCAGGAGTCTGCGCTGGGTGTTGAGGCTTTGGAACGTTTGGTAAAGTGTGAACCTCTTTATCGGGTACATAAATGTGTGTTTGTGGTACTGGCGTTAGAAGGCGAACCGATTGATTCGTGACTTTAGATGGTACTCGCAAGCCTTTATTTAATGGAAGATTTTTTGTGTGTCGGTGGAAAGCTTTCATTACCCATTAGATCAATACAATGGCCCGACTTAGCTGCGTTGGGGGTCGTTGTGTCTATAACTGGAAGTTTTGATGAGCTTTGGTTAAGTTATAGTTTGTAGGATAATGGGAATCTGAGAAAATTCAATGACCGTCCAAATCCGCTCTTTAAATGGGAGTTTAGCGAACAATAAAATTGTTACTTATACGACCTGATGAGTAAAATAAAGGTAAAAATAGTATTGTATCGAATGGGAACATCTCATACAAGATGTTTTGGAGTGATTATTTTGAGTAAAAAATATTTTATTTTCTTATTAATTGTATTAGGTTTGGTAATTATGGGAAATTCCAATAAAGCTGATCATGGACCTTCAATAGAAGAGGTAATTCAAAAAGAACTGAGAGTTGAACTCAATAAGATAACTCCCTTACCAGGAGCCACAGTTGTTGGAGCTTCTGATTCTAATAAATTGAACCAAGCATTTGTAGAAGATTGTTATAACAGTACTGTAAACTTAAATCAAATAAAACAATACTATAACGAACAATTCGTTAAGAACGGGTGGCAATTTTACAAAGAAGAGTCCGTTACCATCTGGGGTAAGGATTATGGTGGTAAGCAATTTATCTATAAAAAAGGAGATTATGAAGCTGATTTAGAATATACTGCTCCCGATCCGAATTCGGACCAAACGTTTGTCGTTTCTATTAGTTGGAATTCAAATGGTAATATGGGTGGCCAGGGAGAGAATCCCAAAGTGGTTTTATTTATAGTAATCGGCTTGGTATTTGTAATTTCATTTATAAGCATTTTTTATCCGAAAAAGATGAGAGATTTCCAAATTATGCAGGCTTTTTCTAAAGGGGATTCATCGATGTTAGGGGCTGCACTTTATCCTTATTGGAAACCAATGACTATAATTAGTGGTATTTTTGTTGGGTTCTTGGGATTCATTTTATTAGTCATATCATTAGTAGACAAGATTAGATGACTTTTATCCAATAAATATTATCCACTATACATAGACTAACAAGCTACGGAGCTTGCGTTTTAGATACTTTACATAGTCTCATAAATCTGACTAAGTGTCACCTCTTTCGCAACTAAAAATTATTGCAACTTTGGTTCGCTAATTATTTGTGACCCAAGTAGGATAACTCAAAATATGTATTTAATATTGAAAATTTGAAAGGAAGTGTTTAGGTGGGTGGATTCACATTATTTGTAGTTGTCAATGCGTTACTTCCAATTATTGCAGGCATATTTGCAATCTACTTTTTAGTAAATGTAATGAGATTTATGAAGGAAAAAATAGAGTTGGATAAACAGCGAATAGAACAAACAAATCGCTTTCTCGAACTATATAAGAGTAATAATGATTTCAATAGTAAGTAGCTTACTTTACATTAGATAGTAGGGGTATGTAAAATACCCTACCTTTCTTTCCTGAAAAAGTTACTACACATAATTCTTAAACCCTTCAGTAAATTGCCGTCCTACCTTGTGTTGGACGGCATTCGTAGGATAATAAGTAGAATTAAATGGAATGGTTATAATAAGTGGAAATTAGTATTATCGTATTAATAAGTTAGAGCAAACCCCTTTGTGAGAAATGGCAGGTGCAATGTTTTGCCTGAAAAGGAATGGCTGTTTAGACTCGAAGACGGAGAACATAGGATTCATCTAAAACATGGCAGTTTTATTAGGAAGTACAATGTTGAATTAGATGACCATACCATAGACCTAATAAGAACAATTATTGAAAGAGGAGACAAACTCGAATTTAATATAAACTTACATAAATGTGTTCTTATAATCCGTACTATAAAAGGTGGCTTTAATTACGATTGTATTATTGATGGTACTTCAATCCAAACGCATCAAAAGTCGGAAATTCCTCCTGAATGGAATCAACCAAAACGAGGCTGTTTAACGGAATTATTTAGCTATATCATCTTTGCTATTGTAATTGGAATAGTTAGTGGCTTAACAGGCTTTAGTTCAGATAAAATAATTGGTCTGGCCGTTGGTGCAATCGTTCTGTACGCTGTATTACGCTATCTCATAAAAAGAAGACTATGATGCTTCTCATAATGGACAGAGTTATCATGCACTATTCAAAGGAGTACGCATTTTTTTATCTGCGACCAACTTTATATTGTAAAGGATACAAAAAGAGGGCGGAAAAATCATTGTTGAGACGGAGCCTTTGGCCATTAAACTGTGTAATTACAATAAAGCCGAACTTAGATTATAATCGCAATCTTCTATATCAAGTAAGTCGCATTATTCTTTTTAAAACGCTACAATCTTGAGCCGCTTGAGGTTTACCGTTTTACCACCTTCTCGGAACTAGTAAATCAGCCTTATGTCATGGATTCTAGAAGTCCGCTCGCTAGCATTAAGTCTCTAAAGGGTGCGTTGGCTAGGGTCGCTAAGATTAATGCGGTAGAGCTTTTGCAGTTTATCCAGAACTATTTTAATGGTCCGTTTGAACTGGTTAGGGAACGAGATATTCGTCTCGCGACGCAGTTTTACTATACTCTTTTCAATAAGGCGTGGCATGACACCATTCAAGAGTTTATGCTCGGGATTTATGAGTTTAGTCACGAGATGGTTGAAGAGATTCAAGATGTGGTCAGTTACAACTTAGAACAGATAGACCATTTGCCAAAACAAGTGCTCCTATTTGTCCGTGAAGAACGCTCAGACGCATACGGCAACACCGAAGTTTACCGTTTGCTAGGCCTGGCCAAATACGTCTCCCACCAAGGTTCCGCCCCCATCAGCATCACCTATAAGCTCGACGAAAAGTTGGCCATGGAAATTTTAAAGACTTCGAACCAGATTGTTAAAATTGTATAAGCTTTGGCAATTATAGTGAGTGAGAATGATTCAGATCTTGTTTTGGACGGAAAAGACTTAAGACATTTGATTACAAATCAAACTACATAAAGGGAGATGGGGTTGTGGATGTAGGGAGTGCAATTAAGATTGTTTCAGCTTTGGCTAATGGAGTTGATCCCCATACAGGGGAGGTAATGCAAATAAAGGGTCCTTTTCAGAACCCTGACACTGTGAGAGCGCTGTTTCTTGCAATCAAAGGTTTAGAGTTTTTGGAGTCTAAAGAAAAAAGAAACAACCGACTCCCATCAAGTGCTGGCAAAGCCTGGACTACTTCGGAGGATGAAGATTTGGCTAAAGAATTTGACACTGGTAGAACAATAAAGGAATTATCAGAAAAACATGGTCGAACTCAAGGCGCAATACAGTCACGCTTAAGTAAGCTAGGTAAAATAGAGTCAGAAGACAATAATACAAATCAATTCCAGGGCAATAATCTACAATCTAATCCATGGACAGCAGAAGAGGATGAGCAAATGCTTAGAGACTTTGATGCGGGAGTTCCTCTGAGAGAGTTATCATCAAAGTATGGTCGAAATATGGGCGCTATTCAAACCCGATTACTTACGCTTGGAAGAAAAATTTTCTAAACCTTAGTATTCCAGATGTACGAGTATGCCAAGACCGTGTTGTTACTTGGTATGGAATTTTATTCAAAGGTGTCGGCTAAAATAAACTGGAAAAGAATGATTGTAGATTCAGTTAGAGTGTATTTGAATCAAGTTATCGTATATTTTCAAAGACTTGGCATCCCTAGAAGGGATATTGGAAATGTTTTACTAAAAAGTAAGAGACGAGTTTAATAATGTCCCTTCATCGAGATAACATCGTCTGATACTACGATTCTCCGTAATTCAAGACTTCTACACCCGTTGGGTACTGAAATACTATGGAATCCGGCAAATAATCAATGTAGGGTTGAATGAGTTACTTCAAATTTTTTCCGAAAGGAGGAAATGAACCTGAAACCCATCGTCTTTATCGATACTGAAATTGAACCGAAAAGTGGAAAAATACTTGATATCGGCGGTATCAAGGGCGTTGGCAGTTCATTTCACTCCAATTCGATGGTTGACTTCGTCAAGTTTCTCTATGGGTCGGAATATGTTTGCGATCACAATATCTTTAATCATGATTTGAATTACATTCGAAATGCCCTCATTGATGCTGGCCTTAAGGATCCAAATATTATTGATACCTTGTTTCTTTCGCCGCTTTTTTTTTCGGTTAAACCTTATCATAAGCTGGTCAAGGACGATAAGCTGCAAACAGAAGACACCAATAATCCGCTGAATGATTTCATCAAGGCAAGAGTCCTTTTCTTTGATGAAATTGCAGCTTTTCAGCAAGCAGATGCAGGTTTAAAACAGAAGAAAAGCACCTCCAGGTGAATATAGATTCAAGTTCTTAACTCAAAAAGCATAGACATTCGAACCAGTACAACCTTTTAATTATCAAATTACAAATTATATTGTTAAGATGATTTTCTTCGTAAAATCCAGCAGGAGGAAGTGCTTCTATATGCAGAATAACCGAAATGCTGATGTACTGCGGCGTATCATTTCCTATTGCAGTGATATTTCTGACGAGTTATGCTCCTTTGTATCCGGCTTCATTTCATAATAGATTCATCCATTCTATTGGTGTCTATCACTTAGGAAGAAAGGTATTTGATAGTGTACATAATTCCCTGGGTTCGGTTACCATGAATATTCAAAGGATTCGGTTTGCCAAGGGGTTGTCTCTCAATAGAAATTATTTTTTTGAGAGACTACTCTAGTGGCATTTTAGGGGAATATACGGGTCGTTATTTTGTAAATAGTTACACACAAATAATGAGGAGCGCTTCCATTTCCATAGAATAATTTATCCCGCAAGTAATGTTGTGGGATAAATTATTTTTTTGTTTTTCCTATAATAAAAAAATAATGTACATTAATAATTAAAGTGTTATATAATAATTATATTATGGTATCAATGTAATAATATTGGAGGTAGTTTAATGTCTGGAAGAATTGTTTTGTTAGCCCATTGCTTATTAAACCCATTTTCTAAAGTTCGCGGTTCACCGGATAATTCTGAGTTGGCAATCGAGGTACATAAGTTTTTCAGAGAAAATCAATACGGAATCATTCAACTTCCTTGCCCGGAGCTTCTTCATGGAGGGCTAACGCGCTGGGGGCAAACACGCTCTCAGTATAACTCTGTTTTCTTTCGCAAACATTGTGAAATATTGGCCGAGGGTATAGTGAATCAAGTTGAAGAATATAAGCGCTGCAATGTTGCTGTTGGACCCATTATTGGCATCGACGGCAGTCCTTCATGTGGAGTATCGTATACCTGTGAAGGGCCATGGGGTGGTGAGCTTTCTCAGAACCATGAGTTGGAAAATAAGATTAAGCAATTACAAATGATACATGGCAAAGGTGTTTTTATGGAAATCTTGGAAGAACGTTTGCGTTCTAAATCGATTAATATTGAAGTTATTGGTATCGATGAAGAAAAATCTGAAGAGAGTTTAGATAAATTACGCTCTTATCTACTGCATAGTGAAGGAAAGGAAGAAGACTATGAATAAAAAGGTTGCTCTAACCCTGATTGCTATTGGTATTGTTATTAATATTGTTGGCGGTACTTTAAATACTGCCTTAAAGCTTCCGCTCTTCTTAGATAGTATTGGCACAATGCTGGCAGCAGTGATCTTAGGACCTTGGCTTGGCGCTTTAACAGGAATATTAAGTAATGTTTTTCAAGGGATAGCTACCGATCCTATTACCATACCGTTTGCTGCTGTTAATGGTGTTATTGGTTTAGTCGTTGGTTTCATTGCCAGAAAACGAGGATTCCAGGATTATATTAGTCCACTGCTGGTTGGCATTATTTTAGCCTTTTTGGCTCCGATCATAGGAACCCCCATCGCCGTTTATCTTTTTGGAGGCGTAACAGGTGGTGGTGTAGATATTCTTTATGCCGTTTTACTGAACTCCAGCCATGAGATTTTCGCAAGTGCTTTCCTGGCGCGAATCCCTGCCAACCTTTTTGATAAGCTGATAAGTGCCTATTTAGTGATGTTTATTATCCGGAGTTTACCAACGAATTTAAAAGGGATTGCCGGAAAGGATACTAATTTAATTGCTTAATTCAGTTTTACACAAGATTAAGACTGGGCCGCGGGCTATTTCAGCACTGTTTGTTCTTATTTCTTTGATGGTTTGGCACTCCTGGAAGATATTATTACTCTACCTGCTAACCTTCTTGGTCTTGGCAGCGGTTTTTCAGGTATTGAGGCAATTAGTCACCCGCTTGTTGCCCCTGCTTTATCTTGGCTGCCTTATTGTATTGATTCATGCCCTGGTTAATCCGTCCAATATTCATTATGTCTATAGTTTCGGTAGAGAAGGTTTTAATTACGGCTTGATTACGGCTTTGCGTTTATTAAATATTGCAGCCCTGGCTCAACTTTTTTTATTGCTCAATCCACTCCATGAAATTATTGCTGCCTTGAGTTGGATTCATCCTGATCTGGGGATGATTTTGGCACTTGTCTTATCGACATTGCCGGTCATGCATCAACAGATGGAAATTACCCTTAAGGTTCAAACTGCCAGAGGACTGCGGCGTGGCCTTCCCTGGCAGCGTTTGTATGCCTATCTCGTCATCTTGATTCCGATCATTGTCAAATCTTTAGTACGGGGGCAAGTTTTAGCTCAACTTTTGCATGTGCGAGGGTATGGTCTGTATATATCTAAGAAAAAGTTACAGTTGGGTAATAGCGACAAGATAGCAATATTTTTGAGTTTCGGATTTTTAATTACTAATCTACTATTGACAACCTTAAGCCCTTTAGGTTGTTTGTAAATAGTGAAAGAGAGGGCATTGGCTACGGTGTCCGTTAGAATCGAACATTTAGGCTTTACTTACAATGGGGCGCAAGAGCCTGCCCTCAAAGATATTTCTTTTACGGCAAATACGGGTGAAATAATTGTCATTAGTGGGAACAACGGCAGTGGAAAATCGACTCGTTTAGCTTGTCTATCGGATATTATTCCATCCGTTATTTCCGGGAAAATTGAAGGTCAAATTCACCGCAAGGAAGCTTTAGCAGAAAATAGCTGGGGTGTAGCAGCTATTGGTGCAGTACAGCAGGATTCGGATGTTTTCTTAATGGAGAAAGTATACGATGAGTTAGCTTTTCCGTTAAGAAATTTACAGGTCGAAGAACAGGAGTTACAGGAACGAATCATGAAGGTCGCTCATTTAATGGGGCTGGAAGCCTTGCTTGAACGCAAAATGATTTCCTTATCCGGTGGAGAGCGTCAAAAAGCAGCAATAGCTGCTGCCTTAGTTGGAGACGCACCGTTGTTGTTGTTTGATGAACCAACTGAGCAATTGGACCCGGAAAGTGCTGAATTCTTCGGGGAGATGCTGAAAAAACTTGCGGCGGAAGGAAAGACAATATTTGTTTGTCTGCATAATTCACACAAAGCGCTCAACTGGTCGGCTCGTTACATTATTCTCAAAGATGGACGGTTGATCCATGATGGACTTCTCAAGGAGATGAAAATACCTGCAGATGTGCAGCTATCAGGAAACATCAGTCTCCGGCAGGATATTTTAAAAATGACGAGCGCTTGCGATCATGAGACAAATAATGCGGCTTCTGTTCTGGAATTACAAAACTTAACTTATCACTATGATAAAGGAACAGGTATCGAAGACATAAACTTAAAAATTAACCGACAAGAAATCTTTGCTCTAATGGGGCCTAATGGTGCAGGTAAATCGACATTAATTCAACACTTTATTGGGTTACTCAAACCTCAGCGAGGCAGAGTTTTAGTAAAAGGAAAAGATATTAAAGGGGTTCCTGCTTGGAAGCTCGCCCATGAGATAGGAATTCTGTTTCAAAATCCGGATGATCAAATTTTTAATGCCCGAGTTGATGAAGAAATAGCCTGGAATCTTATAGTACGGGGCATGCCTAAAAACGATGCAATAGAGAACGTTCATAAATTGATTACTAATTTTGGCTTAGCAGGTATAGAAGCTAAGCATCCCCATGACCTGAACCGTTCACTTCGTCAATGGGTAGCCTTAGCTTCTGTCATGATTACAAATCCTGAGATCCTGATACTTGACGAACCAACTAAAATGATGGATACATTTTTTCTGGCAAAGGTATTGAATTGGTTGCTTAAATATAGGCAAAAAGGTGGCACAATCGTGCTTGTCACCCATGATTCAGAGTTAAGTAAGTATGCAGATCGGATTGGAATAATCGTAAAGGGTTCCTTGACATATATAAAATGATCTTTTTGATTTAATAAATCTCTGAGATGATTAAGTACAAAGGCAGGGAGTGTTTAATGGGTAAAGTTATTAACGGGAGAATTTGTGTATAGGCGGACGGGCGCACTTTTCAAATCCAGGTGACGGAAAAAGGCCTATAAGGGCTTACTGTTTTTATAAGAGTTTACTGTACCAGCCAGCCAAAATCCTGCCTGCAATCCACGATATAGTCAACGTAAACCGTCTGATCCTTGATCTGATATAGAATCAAATACCAGTTCTCAACAAACATTTTGTGATACTTATTCAGCGGTATAAATTCAGCCTTGAGAAAAGGAAATCGTTCCGGCATAGTGGAAAGGTAGCGGATAGCGCCCATCAATTCATTCTTTGTTCTGCGGGCAGCAGTGGGGCTTTTTTGTGCCAAAAATCGAACATGGCCCGTCAGCATCTGACGGGCTCGGTCGGAAACAATTACCTTATAATGAGGTTTTTTTTCCATGTTCCACCTCATCAATAATGCTTTCTAAATAACTATCCAATTCGTCCGGTGTAGTTCCGGCCCGGCCTGCCAGACGATCTTCCTCGACAGCCAACAGTTCTTCACGTAGCTTTAGCATTTTTTCACGGCGGGTAAACGCGTCTATATCCATAACCACAAGATCACCCTCGCCGTTTTTCGTGAGATACACAGGTTCCCCGGTAGATCTGCATAAATCCGCGATTTCGTTGTAATTCTGCCGGATGCTTGCGGACGGTTTAATCTGCATGGTATCAACTCCTTGTAGTAAAATTATTACTATATTATACCTGTTTCATGCTATGAAATCAATTGATCATTGGTTTACAGCCTGACCAAAAAAATTTGCTGCGAAAATCGTCGGCAAATCTTTTTAAGCTTTGGGGCAGGGCACATAAAATAAGGGAAGGCTGATCTCGTTGAATGCTTTAAGACCAAACAAATGCTTCGCCAAAACTTGGGGATCAGCTCATTCTACAACAAAAGGCACAAAACGGAAATTGAGCAGGAAATGAGAGTCTAGGCAAGGAGGCAGTCGCCAGATTTAAAATACTATTTCTTGGATTTCTTGTTAGTTAAGAACAAAGCTGGAATGAGCAATACTAAGCTAAGGACTAAGGCTAACATGAAACCTTCGTGGTAAGCAGTGGTCATGAGCGGAATCGTTGGTTCGTTACCTTGGATTGAAAGGCTAACAACCGTTGCAAGTACTGCTGAACCAAACGCACCGCCAATATTTTGCACGATCCGAGTTCCGACACTGGCTTGCGCAATTTCTTGTTTGACCATACCGGTGTAGGCATCAGTCATCATTGGAAGGGTGATACCACCGATACCTATACCGCGGACAAACAAGACAACACTTACAACAATGAGTGACGATGCCTCATTGAAGAAGACAAATGGAATCGTGCCAACAATGGCTAAGGCCAAACTTACCAAGACAACATTACGCGCACCCAATTTATCAGTTAGCTTACCAATCAATGGACGAGAAACTAACATACCGATACCTTGTGGAATCAAGATCAATCCAGCGCTCAAAACTGAGAAGCCCTTAATGTTTTGGAAAAACAAAGGTAATAACAACATTGGACCGTTGGTGGCAATCCCTGTAAGGAACAAGCCAACCATGACAGCGCTGAAATTTTTCGACTTAAATAAGTGTAAGGGAAGAATTGCTTGTTCCTTTTTGATCGCTGCGTAAATCGTGTAGATGGCTAAAATTGCGACCCCGGCAACAACATAACCAATCGTCGTGCTGTTGTTAAATGTAGCATTTTTCGCTGCTTTAGTAATTCCATAAATCAAGGCGGATGAACTGGCACCCAATAGAATGATCCCAATGAAGTCGAATTTGGCTTTAATGTTAGTTGGCGTGAAGTTAGGCAACTTCAAAATCATCAAAGCGATGGCAAGAATACCAATTGGAATGTTGACAAAGAAAATGTAACGCCATGACAAGAATTGGACAATCACAGCCCCAATAACCGGGCCAAGGATTGGACCCAAGACCGTTGGGATACCAATGGTCGACATCAAACGTCCCACTCGCTCTCTTCCGGCGACTTCAACAGCCAATGTAGTCACTAATGTCATGATAAAGCCGGCACTGAAACCTTGAACAATTCGGAAAATAATCATTGAATTGATACTCCAGCTAAGTCCCGAAGCAATCGAAGCAGCCAGGAATAAGACATTGGCACCAATCATTAACCATTTACCGTTGAAACGCTGAACTGCCCAACCAGCAAGTGGCACCGAAATTGCCATGGCTAACACGTAACCCGTAATTACCCATTGAATTGAATCAAGTCCGATACTGAAATCAATACTCAAGTGCTTGATGGCAATGTTGACCATTGTTGAATCAAGGAGTGGCATAACTGCTCCAAGCACTAAAATCCAAGCAATGTTCATAATACTCTTTGGAATCGGCTCAAGTGCTGGAGCTCTTTTATTCATACTCATCCTAAATGAATCCTCCTTATTATGTGCAGCGCTCGTGTCCATCTTTCATTTTACAAAGCGCCGCATTTCGTTGACAATGAAAGCATAAACTATAACGCCACGTTCGAGTAAAGGACTTTTTGAAAAAAGTTGAAAATATTTTATCGACCTATTGAACAGATAGAAAGAAGGATGAAAATTGAAAAGTGTCAATGAAGTGAGCAAACTCTCCGGCGTAAGCCGCCGCACCTTGCAATATTATGATGAAATCGGATTATTGCCGCCCAGCGCGGTAAAAAAATCGGGCTACCGCCAATATGACGACGAGAGCTTGCGCCGATTGTGGAGGATTTTATTCTATAAGGAGCTTGGTATTTCTCTTGACGACATTCGGTTGCTGCTTGAAAATCCAAAGGAAATGGAAAAAGAGTTAATGCGGCGGCATAAACAAATTCTTTTAGAAAAACAATCTCAATTACAAAAATTGTTACTGTCAGTCGACCGGATATTGAATGATGAGTTTGATATTTCAATGCTCAGCAATTTCGATAAAAAAAGACTTGAAGCAGCCAAGAAAATATATGCCAATGAAATCCGAGCGTTAATGGAAAGCGGTTTTTTTCTTCCAGTAGTGAAAAGTGGCATATTCCCGGGTGGGGTATCCATTGTTAAAAATGCCGCGAATATAATGAACATGGATTTTGGTAAGCTCATTGCTCTCAGCGGAGATGTCATCCGAAATTTTCACGAGGCCATGCAGGATGGCCCGGACAGCTTAGCGGCAAAAGAAGCAGTTGCTTCTTATAAGGAATTTATAAATAGTTTGATTCCCTGCGACGATAAAGTTCTCCGCAAAATCGGACAGGCGTATCTGAAGTATAAAGAGGATTTGGATAAAAAGACGCCGGGACTTGCGGAATTTGTATCTGAAGCTATTTTGCATGTGTATCAGTAAGCAAACATTCTTGATATCCAAATCCAGAGGCATTGATGTACGAACGCCTGTTATGTGTCACTTATTTATCTAATTGTATTACCGGAGCTTGACTTTGAAAGAATAATGCCATAACGATGAATAACCATTCGAATTATTATGTGCTTACACGTTTGATCAAATTGTAGTGGCTCTGAGAAAACATACGGAACAAAAGAGGAGCTCTTTCCGGGAAGGAGCTCTACCTAGCTGAAAAGAAACTGGATGTCCTTTTCGTGACCTTGAACAATTAATGATTAAGGAGTGAGATGAACATGCAAAAAATCGTTCCGCATTT
>Ga0074193_1003230_pt1 | contig 12422 bp, 12 predicted proteins | sample EPASupsiteHSE605_FD_64523 | JGI IMG/M metagenome (GOLD analysis project Ga0074193, IMG submission 64523) | Bioremediated contaminated groundwater from EPA Superfund site, New Mexico - Sample HSE6-05 | ecosystem: Environmental > Aquatic > Deep subsurface > Groundwater > Contaminated ... | reverse complement strand
TGCGCCTGGTTGGTATACCTGTAAATCTAAGCAAAAAGGTGAGCCGTAAAGGTGACCCATATGCAAGATTTGTTCTGGAGGATTTGAGCGGACGCATGGAGGTTATGCTTTTTCCAGCCGCTTATCGTCAGTACATAGATAACATTAAGCCGGATACTGCTATTATTGTAGAGGGATTTGTAGATCGCCGTGATGAACGTCCCAAAGTTTCCCTGCACCGGGTATTGGAACTGAAGAGTACGTTAAAAGAACTGCATATTCGTTTACCTTATGAGAAAACGGATGACGAGGGGAAGAGGGAGTTAGTAGAAATCCTGGCTAGGTATCCGGGTGATATGGAAGTATGCCTGCACCTGCCCAATAAGAAGAAAATCCTGGTAATGGACGAAAAATTCGATGTGGATACCCGGCTGGATTTAAAGAACAGCCTGGTCCAGATATATGGAAAAAATAATGTATGGTTTAACTAAGGAGGAGAGCGCATGAACGAAGCCTATTTAGGAGAAGATTATATTGTAATCAAGGCGTTGGAAAATGGGGTGACCATAATCGGGCTCACCCGGGGATTGGATACTAAGTTCCACCATACGGAAAAGCTGGATCGAGGAGAGATCTTGGTGGTTCAGTTCACGGAACATACCTCAGCAATGAAAATTAGAGGTAATGCAGAAGTAACTCACCGCTATGGTGTAACTATGAGCGAAGGAAGAAAATAAAAAATAACTGGGGGTGAACCGTTGCAGAAACTGGCAGTTTTAACCAGTGGTGGAGATGCGTCCGGCATGAATGCTGCGATTCGTGCGGTAGTTCGTTCCGCCATCTACAGGGGAGTAGAGGTTTATGGGGTTCACCAGGGTTTTGAAGGGCTTATTAACGGGGAAATTGAAGAAATGACTGCAGGTTCCGTAGCTGACATTATCCATAGAGGCGGAACCGTATTACAGACGTCTCGTTCAGAAGGCTTCAAGACTGAAGAAGGAAGGGAAAAAGCGGCTGGTTTACTAAGAGAGAGGGATATTGACCATCTGGTCGTAATAGGGGGTAATGGCAGCCTGCGCGGCGGCTACGAGTTTTCCAAGCTGGGGATAAACGTAATAGGGATTCCGGCTACTATTGACAATGACGTACCATATACTGCTTCAATTGGTTTTGATACTGCTGTAAACACAGTATTAGAGGCCATTAACAGGCTGCGGGATACAGCCAGCAGCCATGGTCGTATTTTTGTCATCGAGGTTATGGGGCGGGACTGTGGCGAGATAGCTCTGGCAGCAGGAGTTGCCGGCGGGGCGGAATCAGTTCTGATTCCCGAAATTAAAACCGATATAGATCAAGTCATTGAAAAAATTAAACGTGGTATTGAAAGAGGTAAACTGCATAGCATTATCATTGTTGCTGAAGGAGTTTATCCGGCAATGGAGCTCGGAGATAAGATACAGGAAGTGACTGGACATGATACTCGGGTTAGTATCCTGGGACATATGCAGCGGGGGGGGACGCCAACTGCTGTAGATCGTCTGCTGGCTTCTTGTATGGGTAAACACTCGGTGGACTTGATCTGTGAAGGGCAGTCTAATGTTATGGTTGGCGGCGAGGGTAGCAAGATTTTTACCGTACCCTTGGAAAAAGTAATTAACGGGAGCCGGAAGCCTGAACTGGAAATGTTCGAGATTGCCAGGATGCTCTCAATATAATTTTGAGGTGAAGTATGCGTAAGACGAAAATTATCTGTACAATCGGGCCGGCCAGTGAGGATAAAGATAAACTGTCCCAGCTGATTCAGAATGGAATGAATGTGGCACGGCTTAACTTCTCCCACGGTGAACATTCTGAACATAAGAAGAGAGTAAATAATATCCGTCAGGTTGCCGCTGAAACGGGAGAAACCATAGCAATTATGCTGGATACGAAAGGCCCTGAGATAAGAACAGGCAATTTGCAGAATAAGAAAGTTAGACTTCAAGCCGGGCAGAAGTTTGTTTTGACCACCCGTCCGGTACCAGGTGACGATAAGGAAGTAGGGGTAAGCTATCCTCAGCTGCCCCTTGAGGTTAAGCCAGGAACTTCTATATTGCTTTCCGATGGGCTTATAAACCTTCTGGTGCAGGAAACTACACCCACAGATATTATATGCCAGGTAATCAATGGCGGAGAATTAGGGGAGAAAAAAGGGGTTAATGTGCCTGGGGTAAGGATTAATATGCCGTTTCTCAGTAAGAAAGATAGGGACGATATTAATTTCGGTATTGATGAAGAAGTGGATTTTATTGCCGCTTCGTTTGTACGAAACGCTCAGGATGTATTAGAGATTAGACGCATACTTGAGGCCAGGGATGCTAATATCGATATAATTGCCAAGATTGAGAGTCAAGGCGGAGTCGACGATCTTGATGATATTATTAAGGTTGCTGATGGGGTTATGGTAGCCCGCGGAGATCTGGGAGTTGAGATTCCTGCTGAGGAAGTTCCTCTGGTACAAAAGAAAATCATTGAAAAATGTAATCTGGCCGGCAAAGTAGTTATTATTGCTACCCAGATGCTGGACTCTATGATTAATAACCCCAGGCCTACGCGAGCGGAGGTTTCTGACGTGGCTAATGCCATTTTTGATGGAGCGGATGCAATCATGCTTTCAGGTGAAAGCGCCGCCGGAAAATATCCTGCGGAATCGGTAGAGACAATGGCCAGGATTGCTAGAAGAGCTGAGGAGGTTCTGCCTTATCCGGAGATTTTAAGAAGCAAGCGGCTGCGCAGCACGTCTTCGGTTACGGATGCTATCAGTTATGCTACCTGTGCAACAGCTTCCAGTCTCGGGATATCATCGATAATTACGGGCACCAGTATTGGTACTACGGCTAAGATGGTATCTAAATACCGGCCTCAGGCTGATATTATAGCGGTTACATCAAATCCCAAGGTCATGAATAAGCTGGTTATGGTATGGGGGGTTAACCCGGTACTAATACAGAAAACTACCGGTACAGATGAGTTGTTTGACGAAGCACTGGCACGGTGTCTTGAAATAGGTATTATAAATAAAGGTGACATGGTAGTTTTAACGGCCGGAAGCCCTTCCGGTTATCCAGGCAGCACCAACCTTCTTAAGGTACACATAGTAGGAGATATTCTGCTGCAGGGGATGGGCATTGGTACAAAACCGGTCAGCGGTAAGGTTAGAGTCATAGTGAGTGATGAGGATCTGAATAAAATCGAGGACGGAGATATACTTGTATGTCGTTCAGCCGGCAGTTCATTCGCTCCCTACCTTAAGCGAGTGCAGGCTATCATAGCTGAAGAGGGCGGATTAACTTCGGATGCAGCTATTATGGGCTTAAATATGGGATTGCAGGTGATTGTAGGAGCGCACGACGCTACTGGTGTGTTACAGAACGGAATGCTGGTTACGATAGAAACTATCCACGGGCGGGTTTACAGTGGATTGGCTAAAGTATTGTGAAATAAAAAACAATTTGAGAATTAATTAACAACAAAGAAGGAATTTAAAAGCTTATATAGAATTTCCTTATTGAGGACTGTTAGTGTCAAACTATCAGAAAACGGATTTATTTATTATTAAATGAGGAGGTATTTTGAATGAAAATTATGGTACTTGGTGCAGGTACTATGGGAGCTGGTATTGTGCAGACTGCTGCGCAGGCTGGTTTCGAAGTTATCGTACGCGATATCAAACAGGAATTCGTAGACAAGGGTATTGCAAGTATTGACAAAATTTTAGGCAAGAATGTTGACAAAGGTAAAATGTCTGCTGAAGACAAAGCTGCTATCATGGGCCGGATTTCCGGAACTGTTGACATGGCTGCTGCAGCTGACTGCGATCTCGTTATCGAAGCAGCTCTGGAAGTTATGGAAATTAAAAAGACTATCTTTAAAGAATTAGATGCTATCTGTAAACCCAGCTGTATTCTGGCAAGCAACACTTCCGCTCTAAGCGTTACTGAAATTGCAGCTGCCACTGGCAGAGCTGACAGAGTTATCGGCATGCATTTCTTCAATCCCGTACCAGCCATGAAATTGGTTGAAGTTATCCGTGGCGCAAACACCAGCCAGGAAACTTATGATGCAATAAAAGCTATGTCCATAACAATGGGCAAATCTCCGGTTGAAATCAATGAAGCTCCTGGCTTTGTGGTAAACCGTCTCTTAATCCCCATGCTGAACGAAGGTATGTACTGCTTAATGGAAGGCGTAGCAAATCCTGCTGACATTGACACTTCCATGAAGTTTGGTGCAGGACATCCAATGGGACCTTTGGCTCTTGCTGATATGATCGGACTAGACATTTGCCTGAAGATAATGGAAACTCTCTATAAAGAGTTTGGCGATCCTAAATATCGTCCATGCCCACTTCTGGTTAAGATGGTTCGTGCTAACAAGCTTGGACGTAAGACTGGAGAAGGCTTCTTCGTATACTAAGCCGAAACTAGACAAAGTTAAAGGGGTCTCACGAATAGTGAGACCCCTTTTTATATATGAGACTTACACGCCATAATCCCTGCGCGGATCTTTAGTATCTTTAATCAGAGTTACCGAGGTGGAGTTAAACATAGCAAAAACCTCGTCACCCTCTTTTAAGTTCATGTCATGAAATGCACCGGCCGTTATTGTTGCTGTTACAGGCATATCACCAACATCAACGATTACTTCTGTCATGTCTTTACCCTTATTAATTCTCATAATTTTGCCTACCAGTTTATTGGGATCACTAATCCGCATAGCTATACCTCCCTTTTTTCTTTAGCTTATACGGAAAGCAAGGATTTTAAACTTAAAATTGATCAGGCCATAAATCCATCTATTAACAATTAAAAAAATAAAGAAATGGTTCGTATACCCGAAAATTTGCGATTCAAGAGGCCGCCTGATACAATTAATCCAGGTAATTCGCAGATCCCAGCCCAGTACAAAATTTAAAGGAGGATAAAAGTCTATGTTCTCCCTCTATATTTACCGTATTTATGAAACTGGCCGCGAATTCAATCTTGATCTTTTAGAAGGGCAGCTTCCACATGAACATATGCCGTCAAGGGCCCGTTTTTCCCGCGTCAATACTAAGTCAATACAGATGGAAGTCCCGCCTTTACTCGTCAAGCTGGGGATATTTCCAGTTGATGAGAATTCTAATGAGGGGTTTTTTACTGCCCAGGCTAAAATTTTCGATATTGGAGCCATCAGCATTTGCCTGAGTTATGAACAGAAAAACTCTGCAAATAATGACCTTGAGGGAATAGGCCTTCGTTTTTCAGGACAAAAAGGACTGGATGGGATATTCGTCCGAGCCTTGGAATTCCTGCAGAAATTAGTGCAGCCAGGTCTGGACAGCCTGCAAATAGATCCCGAGTTCTACGAAGACTACACTATCTACCGTATTACCCATGCCGATGAGCTTCCAGACCCAGTTCCTCTTTTGATGGGGGAAAGAATAGATTTTAGTGAACAGATGAGGGAACAGGTTTTAAAGAACCGACTTAGCTATAGCAAAGAGGATTTCGCCCTTCTTACCTGGGATACTGCCCTGATATGTGACACTGGTGATCCAGGTGATTTGAGAGATTTGATAGAGTTTGCCAACGTGCAGCTGCTGGAGCTGCGTTATTATGACAACGTACTCAACCGGCAAATGGAGAAAATGTATGATGACATTGACCTGGCTGAGACCAAGTCACGCTATCGAAAGATGCGCCATTATCGAGAAATAATAACCACCCGTATGCAGTTAATTGCTGACATAACTGAAGTGAGAGAAAGGATTGAGAACCTGATAAAGATAACTGAGGATATTTATTATGCCCGTGTCTACCAGACCACGCTGAGAGTATTACGCAGTGACCAGTGGACGGAGAGTGTAAACCGAAAACTTAAGGTAATACAGCAGAACTATACATTGCTCAGCAACGAGGTTAATATCCAGCACTCCTACTTCCTGGAGTGGATTATCATAGTGCTTATCACTTTAGAATTCGGCTTTGCAATCCTTAATACTATTTTATAAGAGGGGACAGTAAATGTGTGAACTGACCCCTCTGTTTATTTCAAGTTCTTATTTAATCAGTTCATAATGCATGGAGTCACTATATCTGTTCCCCCAGCTAAAACCAGCCGGCTTAAACGCCTTCTCCCAGAGTATTACATTGGGATCGTAGGGTTCACCTGCCGGGTCAACATATCTGAAATGATCATCTGCATTGATATCAATGGCCGTACCCCATGAATGATTGCTCAGGCCTTTGGCAGGGTTCCAGTTTACATGTCTGGTTACAAACGTACCGTCCATGGTATTGATTAGACTTAATAGGGGAACCTGCCTTCCGTTTATCACAGCGGTACCATTTTTAATATAGTTAAAAGCCTGGATGAAATTAGGTGCTGCCGCCTTATTAACCTGCACCTTTTGGTTCAAACCAGGTAAGGTAATAGTAACAATGTTTTGAGCAATCCAGTTGGGATCTACTTCAATTCTGCCGCCACTTAAATCTCTATAATGGAATGAACCAAATATTCCATTAACTTTGCTTACTCTGGGATATTTATATGTATCTGTAGATTGTCCGGATCGAGAAACCGGGGTACTAGTGTAATTTGTATTATTCGTTTTATTGGTGTTATTAGTTTTAGTAGCTTCAACGGCAGCAGGCTTAGACACCTCTTGTTGATTATCCTTGGAAGCATCAGCTATTACTGCTTGTCCATCATTTGGGGGTAAATTATCATCGGAATTGTTCGAAGGTGATGGATCAGTCAGAGGTTCTTCTACCTGGGATTCAGTTGTATTTGTAACTTTAGGCGTTCGATAAATTGAATTAAAGGTAACAGTCGAAATCGAAAGTATCAGTAGTACAATTGCTAGACTTAAATAAAATTTCTTGTTCATAAAAATCCTCCTACAAATTCGTTTTCCGCTTTCCTCCTTTCGTTGGTGGATTAATTCCACAACTGTATTTTGGTTGCCTAACATACATTCAATTCTATCTATAACAATAAAATATCGTCAAAGGTAACATTAGGTAAGGAATAATTACCCAGTTATATTCACAATGACCAATGCAGCCAAATTGACGCTTTGATATCATTTATATGGAAATATTATCAACTGGCAGGCTTTATCGTATTTCTGCTAAGGTAAAAACAAGGAGGTGAATCTAAAAGTTAATAAAACTCTGCAAATGTATCATCGTAAGGAGGTAATTAGTATGAAGAAATACATAACAGCGGTTCTGCTTTTGTTCTTGATCCTGGCACCTATACATACCGCTAAAGCTGAGACAAACACAGTAAACACCTATCCAAACTATTGTTATGTCTTAAAAATTTCTCCAACTAAGTGTATACAGCTTACACTGATCAAAGGGTCCAACGGTTTATCCTACTGGGTATATAGAATAGTGCCTTGCCCAGCGCCGGCACCAACACCAACACCAGCACCGACTCCGACCCCGACACCAGCGCCGGTACCAACCCCGACGCCGACGCCGGCACCGGCCCCAACACCAACACCAGTACCAACGCCGGTGCCAGCACCAGTACCAGCACCAGTACCAGCTCCAACGCAAAATAGCAGTGTAATGCAAACCGAGATGTTAGGCTATATCAATGCTGAGAGGGCCAAGGTTAATCTGGCACCATTAGTATTGGATAAAGGCTTGTCCGATGGAGCTTATCTCAAGTCAAAAGACATGGCAGTAAACGGATACTTTGCGCATACTTCCCCAACCTACGGAAGTCCGTTTGAGATGATGAAGAGTCTGGGAATCACTTACCGTATGGCTGGAGAAAACATTGCCAAAAACGTGAGCGTAAAAGGGGCACATGATGCATTCATGAACTCCCCCGGGCATAAAGCCAACATTCTAAATTCCGGATATCATAAAATCGGTCTGGGTTTCTACAAGAGTGGGTCTTACCTATATGTAACCCAATGGTTTACCAATTAAATGTAAACATCAGAATGGAACTCTCTTTCTTTACAAACCCAGGGCGAATTCACCCTGGGCTCAGACCATCAAAAAAGCCCAATAGCTGCGTTATTAACAAAAGCCTGTTCAATCGACGTACCTATGTACGCCTCAATCACAGACTTTTATTAATGCCTTGCTCTTGAACTTTTTTGCTCGGCCTGATTTTATCGATGCTCTAAGCCCAGGGTAAATATACCCTGGGCTTTTTAATTTTAAAAATAAATTCGCTTTGACCCCACTTTTTGACCTATGAGTTTCGCATATATTGAAAAGGGGAGGTAGTTACAATGAAAAAGCGAATTACCATCATGGTTTTAGCCCTATTTATTGTAAGCCTATGGGGGACTATTGCATTTGCCGCAGATGTACCCTGGGGTAACGGCAGTGGTAAGGGACAAGCCAAAGCTGAACAACAAACAAGGGATAAAGTCCAGGCTGGTTCTGACGATTTTACCGTTAGGCCCAATCAGCCGGCTAAGAGATTGCAAACTTTGGTCCTATTTATGAAAACGCAGGGGTTGGAGGATGAAGTTAACAACTATTCTATATCAGAAGAACAAAAGGTCTTACTAAAGAAAATACCTGCCTCGGGCAAGGCCTATGTTGCAGTAGCATTAGAAAAGGGATTATTGACTGAGGACGAACTGAAAAACTTTAACCCTAACCAGGCTACCAAGGGATATGAATTATCATTATATAAGAGCAGAATCGCAGGTGAAGATGAAACGGCTGCCGGAAACTCATCGGATCAAGTGGTCACAGACGAAGACCAAGATCAGGTGATTACGGATGATGATCAAGCATCCCTCGAAAATGAACAGGATACGATCTTTACAAATCCTATGAAGGCTATTAAAAGATTCGAGATCATGACACTTTTGAATAATCTAGTTAATTCCGTGAAAGCCATGTTTATTAAACTGTAAAGGGGCTGCGTTATTTAACTATACTAACTAAATATGTCAAAGGGGGATTCCGGTAAGATCTGGTGCCCCCCTTTTCTGGTATACTTATACTGAAATACCAAAGCTAATTACAAATAGGTCATTTTTGGAGGATATGTAATGAATTCACCCAATGAAGCCGAGCTTGATAATTTGCTTAACCAGGCATGGAAAAATTATCGAGATGGAGATAAGGCTGCTTTGGATAATATATATGAAATCTTGATGCCTTTTTGCCTGAGAGTTAGTTCAAAAACTTGTGGACGATATATTGGTAATGAGGAAGAAGAGGCTAGTATTGCGCGTATGGCAGTTTTAGAAACCCTGGAAAAATTTAATCCTGCTAAGGGAACTTTCTTGGTTTTTCTTGGTAAAGTTATCCGGAATCGAATAATTGACTACAAACGTAAAGAAAAAAGGAAAAGCATTGTTCCTTTTTCATTTCTAGTCAGGAGCGGGACGATACTTACAGAAGATGTGGATGACAGCTTTTTTGAAGATATCATTGATGATCTGGCCAGAAAGCAGGAGATTGATAAGCTCAAGAAACTGCTGCAGGAATTTAATATTAGTTTTGAAGAGCTGGTTCAGGTTTCGCCGCGTCAGGCCAGAACCAGGGCAAATGCTCAGAAAATAGCCCTTTTAATAGCTGAAAATGAGGATCTTAGAAGATACTTAATGGAGAGGAAGTTGCTTCCTATGAGGGACCTGGAGGATAAATGGAAGGTGGACCGAAAGGTTGCCGATAGATACCGAAAATTTATTATTACCGCCGCATTAATACATTCAAACGAATTTCTTTATTTAAAAAGCTATGTTTTGCCTGCGGCAGGGGGGGATGGAAATGGCTGCTAGAAAAGGTGTAGTCATGGAGATAGGAAGAGATTGGGCAATAGTCCTCTTGCCCAATGGAGAATATAAAAGGATAAAAACGAAACAGTTCCTGGAAGTGGGTGAGCTATATCAAGATATAAGTGGAACCCAGTTTAGATATGCAATTGCAGCAGTATTCTTCTTGACCATGATACTTACCACTATTGATTATTTTTCCGTTCAAGCTTATGCCGAAATTTCATCTCTTGAACTAGGGGTGAATAGATGGGGGAGAGTATTATCTGTTCAGTCCAAAGATGATAACGGGCAGCGCATTTTAGATACGGTGGAGATGAAAAACGATAAACTGGAAGTTGCAGTGGAGAAAATATACAATAAAGAACTTGAACAGGAACAGTCCCGAAAAGAATCAATTCAAAAACCGGACTTATCAGTTACAGCTACAAATAAAGGCAGCAAAAAGTTAGAACAAAAAATGTTAAAGAGAATGGATAACGGATTGCAGAAGGCCTTGGATATAAATGATAAACAAAACGTAAAAAGCAATACTGAGCCAAAACCAGAACCATCTCAGGAAAAGGATACCTCGTTAAACAAGAGCGGGGAACCACAGCAGCAAGGTAATCAAAGCAATGAACATAAAATCGATTCAGCAGAACCAGCTTTAAAAATTAATCAGCATCATAGAATACCGAATTCAGTTCTAGAGGTTGAGCCTAATATTGATGAACCCCAGTATATGTTCGGTGAAAAGCGCCTTAATGACCAGGGAAAACATCAAGAGATTAATCAATGAACTTGGGGCGGTTTTCTTATTCATTCAAGAGAGGATGAGGGATTATGAAGAAAAGAAGGAATCTGTTATTATTTTGTATCGGTTTATTATTGTTCAATTGTGTTTTAGGACCAGGATTAGTACGTGCGGAAAATAACTTTACCCAAGTCGTCAACCCCGGAGAAAGTTGGAAGTTTGTCAACACCGATATTGTCAGCCAATCTATTACAACTGATGCAAGCAATCTTAATGGCCGGGTATTTGATTATATTATATATTATAGTAATAACGCTAATGGCATTTCAGGCTGGAATAGTGAAGTTGGTTTAATAACGGTACCTGCTGGCGGAAGTATTGTAGTAACCTGCACAGGTATTAATCCCGTTTCATTTGGAGGATTATACCCGTACATAACTGGACAAAGCAGTTCGGACCCGGCATTATTAAAACAGACTGTTTCCGCAGGACAGAGCTGGAAGCTTGTAAACACAGATAGTGTCAGTCGAAGTATTACAACTGATGCCAGCATTTTAAACGGCAGAATATTTGATTATGTTATTTATTATAGTAATGGCACAACTAACAAGACAGCATGGAATACTGGAGCTACTTTATTAACGATACCCGCTGGCGGAAATATTGTGGTTACCTGCACAGGTATCAATCCGGTTACATTCGGAGGAGCATACCCATACATAACTGGAGAAAGCAGTCCCAACCCGGCATTGTGGGAACAAATTGTTAAACCCGGGGAGACCTGGAAATTTGTTAATACAACTGCTTCCAGCCAAAGTGTTATGACAGATGCAAGCACTTCAAACGGCCGGATATTTGATTATGTTATTTATCTCAGTGACGGTACCCCATATACAACAGTATCAAATTCAGGAACTACATCAATAATCGTACCTGATGGCGGGAACATTGTAGCTGCCGGCACAGGTATCAATCCAGTTACGTTTGCAGGAGCGTATCCATACTTCACCATCAGTGCTATTAATATACCTGCTCCAATTGATATACCCATAATGAGCGGGTTGCCGTCGGATGCGATTATAGAGCAGGGCAGCATATACGCCCTGAGCGGCACAATCAATGCGAATGCGTTGACCAATGTTACTTTAAAGGTAGCAGGCTATACTGGAGGAGACATATATTCTCAGGCTCTAGCTGGTGTATCGAGCTTTGACCTGGGTAATATTACTATTGATACCAACCACCCAGCGTTCGCAGCTCCAGGTATCTACACTGTGGAAGTATGGGCAGCAACACCCAGTTATAATCCCATTGAACCATTGGGGCAGATGACACTTAATATTATAAGTGTACCAGACTCTGGGAATTTGATAGAAGCCAGATCACAGTATTATTCTCTAAGCGGGGATACATTAGAAGTGGGCGCTGTTTTAACCCAAATGATTCCTCAGACATATCAACTGCAATTAGGAGTTAGAGCGGTTCATAGTGCTGATTGGATGTTCTATAATATTAGCAATTATAATGAAGGTGCATTTGTACAAACATTTTCAGCAGCAGCACTGGGAATGATACCCGGAAGATACGAACTTAAATTAAGAATTATTGAAAATGATCAAATTGTTGATCAAACCAAAAAAACCATTATAAAAATACCCGAACCCGCAATGACTGTAAATATGCTAATGAATTCTCTGAAGAAACCCCATGGAAAAACTCTTTTTTAAAAATTAAAACGGAAGAAAATACCATAAAATATCCAGAGAAAAAGAGGCCTTCGAGGCCTCTTTTTACTTGTGCGCCCGGCATGGGCGCAGTCTAACGGGTGAAAGTCCCGAGTGCGGGTTGATAGTGCCAAGCACATAGCCAAGGGCAAGGGTGTCCATCGCGAGATGGAATCTGAAGGAAGCCGGAGGCAAA
>Ga0074193_1003229_pt1 | contig 12429 bp, 9 predicted proteins | sample EPASupsiteHSE605_FD_64523 | JGI IMG/M metagenome (GOLD analysis project Ga0074193, IMG submission 64523) | Bioremediated contaminated groundwater from EPA Superfund site, New Mexico - Sample HSE6-05 | ecosystem: Environmental > Aquatic > Deep subsurface > Groundwater > Contaminated ... | reverse complement strand
CAGATTCAGTGAAAAGGATACATAAAGCCATAAGTGAGTATTACACTAACAAACTTGTTGACATAGATATCAAAGCAATAACCCCAGAACACGAATTAGCCCTAACCGAAGCCTTCTACCATGCAAAAGAAGCACTTGAAGCAGAAGAATTATGCGAATGGTTTATTTCGGTATCAGATCCCTTCGACAGAGCAGCATTCTGGCAATTAATTACCCCTATGCATGAAGAAATGTTACAAATTCTAGAAACAAAAATTGAACCTGAACATCAATATGTTGCAATAATACTAAACAATCTAGCTCGATTCTATCGTCAAATGGGAACTTACAACAAAGCGGTTCAACATAATCAAAGGGCACTAGAAATCTATGAAAAGCTAGATCCACAACACCCTAGTGTTGCAACAACACTAAACAATCTTGCAGCACTTTATGAAAGTATGGGAAAGTACGAAAAAGCACTACCACTTTATAAAAGGGCACTGGACATTCGTGAAAAGGTGTTGGGGCCGGAAAACCCATATGTTGCAGCAACGCTAAACAATCTCGCAGGGCTTTATTATCAAACTGAAAGGTATGAAGAAGCTTTACCTTTGCTTGAACGCTCCCTTAAAATACTTGAGAGAAAACTTGGTTCCTCTCATCCAAATTTCAAGACAACTAAACAAAATATTCAGGCTCTGAAGGCTAAAATGGAAAAAAAGTGAAAACTATTTTATAATATATTATCACTGACGTTGATATAATGGCATGCAGATACTGATTTTTGAATTTGAATTATGATTATGAAAAAGCCTTTCACTACACGAATGGACTCTCCTTCAAGACTATTTCTCAAATAAAAAACCATCTACTACACTTATCAGGTTTATTCCCTCACATGCCTGACAATATGCCCGGCCTCAGGAATTATAATCTCAGAAAGCGCCAGTTTCACCGCATTTGGTGACCCCGGCAGGCAAAACACCGCTTTTCCTTTAATCACGCCTGCTACAGCTCTTGTAAGGATTACCGACGTTCCTATATCTTCAATGCTTTTGTACCTGAAAAGTTCTCCAAAGCCCGGAATTTCTTTTTCAAAAAGTGGAGTTACAGACTCAATTGTAATGTCTTTTGGTGCAAGTCCTGTGCCTCCGCTAGTAATAATAATATCTGCTGAGCTGTCAAGAGCAGCAAGAACTGCATTTGTAATTGAGGTTTTTTCGTCGGAAACCAGCCTGTAGAAAGAAACTTTATGGCCTGCCGCTTCGAGAAGATCTTTAATGGCTTTTCCTGAAAGGTCTTCAGCGTCCTCAGGTGAGGTCGGATTTCCGTATTTTTCGTATCTTGAAGTCGAAATTGTGATTAAGGCAAAAGAAAAGGATTTTTTTGCTTCTTTTTTGTGAATTTCCGGTGTGGACTCTTTCATGAAAACCACCTTATTGTCATGAGGCTAAACAATGAAACTTCAAGGGGATATAAAGTATTTTTGTTGCAGCAGTTAAATGCATGACTATAACTACAAAATAGCAAAAAGTATAGAATTACTACCCAAAATAGCAAAAAGTATGGAATTCACAAGTATATAAAGATTAATTGATTGTTTACAGCAACGCATTGCTTTTTTTCAAACACACAGCTATTTAATAACTCGACTCAAATTAAGTATACATGAGTGGGTTCAGGTTTGGGACAGATTTTCTTTCGACATACGATGAAGGAATAAAAAAGGAATGGATTATAGGAAACGGTCTTGGAGGTTTTGCTTCCTCTACGGTAATTAACGCAAGAACAAGGACTTATCACGGACTGCTTGTAGCAGCTCCGGAGAATTATCCAGGGAGATATTTGATACTTTCTTCCCTTGATGAGGAAATTTCTACCGACGAAGAAACTTATAAACTCGCAACTCATAGATATCCAGGCACTATTTCTCCTACAGGTTTTAATTATCTTTCAGAATTCTCTCAAAATCCATTTCCTACCTGGGTTTATCATGTCGGTGATTTAACCTTAAAGAAAACAGTCTTCATGGTTCGCAACAGTAATACAACCTGTGTCCTCTATGATATAGAATCCAGAAAAGAGGAAGCTTTACTAAAAATCTTTCCTCTGGTAAGTTCAAGAGACTTTAATCTCACTGCCCGTGCAGCATACCTTTCATTTACCCAGGAAGCTACTCCTGGTGGAGCAGAACTGGCAAGTTCTAACGGTTTTACTTTCTCGCTTTCATCCGATCTCCAGTATCATCCTGATCCCACATGGTACTATAACTTAGAGTATGACACTGAGAAAGAACGAGGGCTTAACTCTGAGGAAGATAACTTCAGTCCGGGTTATTTTGAAGGCAAGCTAGGATTGGGAAATTTCCGTTTTTTTGTTGCTGCTTCAACAGAAAATATTTCTTCTCTTAATCTCAAGCAAATTGATAAACTCCGTACCAGGGAAGCAAATCGGCAGAACCTTCTTGCTCTTGATTCGAAACTTATTGATCCTTTTGCTCTTAAACTTATCAGGGCGACTGATACTTTCGTAGTGAGAAGTCATATTTCAGGTGAGGATACGATAATTGCCGGGTATCACTGGTATTCTGACTGGGGAAGGGACACCATGATCACTTTGCCTGGCTTGCTTTTAGTTCCTTATCGTTTCGAGGAAGCAAGAACAGTTCTCGATTACTTTGCCAGGTACTGTAGGAGAGGCTTAATCCCTAACACTTTCCCGGCTTTCGGAGGAGAGCCAATTTACAATACAGTGGACGCTTCTCTCTGGTTTATTCATGCCCTTAGCCGCTATTTCGCATATACAAACGATTTTCTCTTTCTCTCGGATATCTGGGACACAGTAGTTAACATTATAGATCATTATTTTACAGGTACGGATTTTGGAATTGGCATGGATTCAGACTATCTCATCCATCAGGGACCCCAGCTAACCTGGATGGACGCTAAAGTCGGAGAATGGGCAGTGACCCCAAGAGCAGGTAAAGCCTGTGAGATAAATGCTCTCTGGTATAATGCCCTGAAAACTGCTTCTTATCTTGGCACTCTTCTCGGCGAAGAGACCTCTCCATACGAAACTCTTGCAAGTGGTGTTGTCTCGAGTTTTGAGAACACTTTCTGGAATCCGGAAACTAACTGTCTCTTTGACCTGGTATATAAGGATGAAACAGGAAACGAGATTAAAGACCCTGCAATCCGACCTAATCAGATCTTTGCCGTATCCCTACCTTATACTATGCTTTCTCCTGAGAAGGAAAAAGCAATTGTGGACAGAGTTGAAAAAGACCTTTTGACCCCTTTTGGGCTTAGAAGTCTTTCGAGAGACCACTCCTTATATAAAGGACAGTATCACGGAGATGCCTTAACCAGAGACGCAGCCTACCATAACGGAACCGTTTGGCCCTGGCTTCTTGGAGCTTATGTGAAAGCTTACAGGAAAGTCAATAATTATTCGGAAGATAGTCTTGAGAATATGCGGACTCTCCTCGAGGGTTTTGATATGCAGCTTGAAATAGCAGGTATTGGCTCCATTTCTGAAGTGTTTGACGGTGACTACCCTCACTCTCCAGGCGGATGTATCGCCCAGGCCTGGAGCGTTGCAGAAATTTTAAGGGCATATGTAGAGGATGTACTTGGGATCAAACCTTGAAAACGGAGTTGCTTGTGTAGCCTTTACTTTTGATATCAAAAAACCGTGAAAATACCAACCGTGAAAATACCCTTAGGTGTTGTATTTAAGAAGCTTGGGCATGTGGTGAACTGCCATTACACAGTTACGAACTGATCTCAAGACGCAGGATTTGCTTATTTAAATCCTGTACTTGACTTGAGTTATTAATCAATTTTTGATCATGAGAATCAATCTTGATAACTCCTACAATAAGGAATAAAATGAATTCCACAATAAAATGAGTTTTACAATACATTCAGTTTTACAATACATTCAGTTTTACAATACATTCAGTTTTACAACACGAGTTTTACAATATAACGAACTTCAAGATCAGATCCAGATTAAATTAAGGATTTGCATAGAGTCGAAAAGAAGTGCTCATAATTCAAACTGATTCTTTTGTGAGGAGAACTATCATCCTAACTTGCATAACGGCGTTCTATAATTATATTTCAGGAAATTATATTTTGGTCCAGCCTTGACGGATGAGTTCTGACCAACCAGGCATCTTAACTAACTCATTATTTCTAACTAAATTAGTATTCCTGACTAACTCATTATTTCTAACTAAATTAGTATTCCTGACTAACTCATTATTTCTAACTAAATTAGTATTCCTGACTAACTCAATACTTCTAACTAATTCAGTATTCTGGCAAATTTCGTATAGGGTTCTGCTCTCCAATGCCCTGCTTACTTTCATTTGCTTGCCTATGTTTTAATATCTTACTAACCAATGCACATTTATGCTTATACTTGCAGTGGATGTAGGAACGGGTACTCAGGATATTCTGTACTTCAATTCAGAAAAAGAGGTGGAAAATAGCCTGCTTATGGTCATGCCTGCTCCTACCCAGATAATTGCGAAAAAGGTACGGAAAGCTACCAAAAAGGGAAAAACAATAGTGTTTACCGGAAACATAATGGGAGGAGGCCCCTCAACATTTGCTATCAGGACTCATATAAAGGCAGGTTTTCGAGTATATGCTACTGAAAAAGCTGCTTTGACTATCAATGATAACATTGAAAAAGTAAAGGCTTTCGGAATTCAAATCGTCTCGGAAGCGGAAGCAAAAAAGCTTGCATCCGAAGAAAATGCGCAGGAAATTATTATGCAGGACTTCGATCCTGAATCAACTTCAGCTGCACTTTCGGCCTTTGAGGTTCAGATGCCGACAAACTATGCCGTGGCAGTACAGGACCACGGAAACGCTCCTGAGAAGAGCAACAGGATCTACCGTTTTGAATTGCTTCGAGAACTCATTGAAAAGGGAGGAGAACTTGAGAACTTCGTCTACAGGCCCGAAGAAATTCCTGAGGCTTTTACCCGAATGAAAGCCCAGGCAGATTCCCTTATCAAAACCGCTGGAAACCGGAAAACCAGGGCAGTTTTCATGGATACCGGGCCTGCAGCAGTTTTTGGAGCACTTACTGATCCTGCGGCTGTACAGCCGTGTGTTGTGATTAATATAGGAAATGGGCATACACTGGGAGCGCTTGTGAACGAAAACAGGATCATGGCCGTTTTTGAGCACCATACTTCCCTCATGAGTCCTGAAAAACTCCAGGACTACATTATAAGGCTTGCCGACGGAAAACTTGGTTTTGACGACGTTTTCGAAGACGGAGGGCATGGTGCATATAGAAGGGAAACTCCAGGTTTTGAACAAATTAGCTTTGAGCAGGTTAGATCTATACTTGTTACGGGCCCAAAAAGAGAAAAGCTTGAGAAGGTTTCGGAATCCGAAATCCGAGAAGAAATATCAAATAAACTGCATTTTGCTGCGCCTTTCGGGAGCATGATGCTTTCAGGCTGTTTTGGGCTCCTTGCAGGATTTCTGGAGAAATACCCTGAACCAGCAATAAACCTTATAAACCACTAAGTAGTAGGGAGTAAGTCGCTTAAGCCCAGAATATACAAATTTTCAGGGGTTATAAAAATTCAATTCCGAATCCCTATCAGGGAGCCGGGAAAATGCAGTAGCTGCTTGCTGAAGTCCACCAGGGCAGGTTTACAGATAAATGTAAATACAGGCAGGTATCTCTATATGCACATATCTCATACTGAATCGTTTGTTAGATGGTTTTTACGAACTTAACGCAAACATTTATATGCGGAAACAAATCCGTTACAGCAAATTTCTATTAAACTCATAAACTCATTATCTTTCAGGAGAATCAAGCTTATGGTACGAAAGCCAGGAAGTATGTATAGAAATGTGAGGCAGCGCTCATTTACCAGAAGAAAATACATGGGCGGTGTTCCAGGCAGCCAGATTATTCATTATGACATGGGAGACAAAGCAAACACCTCTTTCCCGATTAAAGTCTCACTGCTTGTAGAAGAAAAATGTCAGATAAGGCACGTTGCTCTTGAAGCAGCCCGTATTACAGCAAACAGGCACCTGACTGAAGATGCCGGAAAGATGGGCTTTTACATGAAGCTCCGTGTCTATCCCCACGAGGTCCTCAGGGAAAACAAGCAGGCAACCGGCGCGGGTGCTGACCGTGTATCCAGCGGAATGCGCAGGGCTTTTGGGAAGAATGTAGGTACTGCAGCAAGGGTAAACTCATTCCAGAAGATCTTCACAGTTGCTGTTGAAAAGCAAAACTTTGCAGCCGCAAAGAAAGCTCTCTGGCATGCAGGACAGAAGCTGCCAACCCCCTGTAGAGTCGTTATCGATGAAGGGGCAGAACTGGTACAGTAATCAGTTAAACTGTTAATATCAAAAGGAGCAATAACATGTACGATTACGAAGAGCTTTTGAACCGTGCAATGGCGAAGATGCCTGACACCGAGACTACGGATGCTCGATTCGTAATCCCTGAGCCCAGAATCTTTTCCGAAGGAAAAACTACAATTCTTGAGAACTTCGGAAATATTGCAGATATCCTTAACCGGGACCCTGACCACTTGATGAAATATCTCACAAGGGAGCTTGGGACTGCAGGGAAAATAGAAGGCACACGTGCAGTCTTCCAGGGAAGGTTTACGAGAGCCCAGATCTCTGATAACATTCAGGCTTATGTGGACGAATACGTTATGTGTTCGGAATGTGGACGCCCGGACACCCAGCTTGTCAGGGTGGACAGGGTTCTTATCCTGAGATGTTCTGCTTGCGGAGCTCACAGGCCTGTCAAAAAGAGAAAGGTAAGCAATGTAGTTGTCAGGGATGCCATCGAAGAAGGCGGCACCTATGAGCTCCGGATCGATGCAGTCGGGTCCAAAGGCGACGGAATTGCAAAGATAGACAAGTATACGGTTTTCGTGCCCGGAGCCTCAAAAGGCGACGTGGTCAAAGTAAAAATAAAGAAAATCAGCGGAAACCTCGCTTTCTCAGAGAGAGCAGCCTGAGGTTTAAGCTTATTTAAAAATCTTAAAAAGCAGCTTAGGCCAATTATTTTTATTTTCGTGCCTGGGCTGCTTAAATTCAACCGTTGCGCCGGTTGATCACGCCGGATAGGGTTTGGGGATAAGGCTCTAAAATTAAAATGTTGAATTGTTTTCGTTCAAGCCTTTTTTGAAAAGATTTGCGTAAACCGTTGCACCATTTTATCATGCTGACCAGGTCGTTGTTGGAATTTTTGATCAAACTTTTTTTAGAATATTTGCAGCCAACCCTTTTAAAAAGATTGTTTTAAAAAGGGTTGATTATAAATATCCAGCAGGCAAATCAGGAATCTGTGGAGAAAGAATGACTTTTGAAAAAGATGATTCACCGGAAGTTTCATTGAGAGAGGCTCAAAAAAAGGAGAAAAATATAGAAATTCTCACAATTCCCGGACTATCAGTAAACCTGAGGCATGTCGGGGATGTTCCGGAGCTTACGGCAAACGGGACTCTGAAAGCAGCTTTTAACCCTATCTTGAAAAAGATGAACTCCCGCCTCAAGGAGGAAAAATTAGCCCTCATAGAAGATGACAGGGTCATTGCTTCGGCCTGGCTCCCTCCAATCCCAAGTCCTGCATTCAAACGGCTTATATTTTCGGAGATACAGATAGCTCTTGGAAAATACATTCCTGAAACCGTATCCATTGAACTTACTCACCAGAATAGCTCAAGATATTTACCCGGAACGGTTGCAGACGAGTTGGATACGGATATTATAAAAAAAATAATCGATGAAGCCCTTGAATCCGGCACCTTCATTATCACATTTACCGAAAACGATCCTCTCCTGAGGGAAGAAGTTTTTGAGCTGATAAGGTATGTGGACAAGAAGCGGGCTATAGTAAACTGTTCCACCTGGGGTACGGATTTTTCAGCAGAAACGGCTTTTCGCCTGAAAGATGCGGGGCTCCATTCCCTTATGGTAGGCATTTACTCAACTGATCCTGAAAAACATGATGCTGCCCGAAACTCAAGGGGAGCATACGAAAGAGCGGTTTCTGCCATAAAACTGGCACTTGAAGCCGGGCTCATGGTTGTAATGACAACACATGCATCTCCCTCAAATATACAGGAACTGCCTGCGCTCTATAACCTTGCATCAGAACTCGGAGTCCATGAATTTTCAGTCTGGGAAGCAATGCCAAAAACCAGGGATGAGCCTGTACTCAATGACGAAGACAGGAAAAGCATCCTTGAGATGTACCACAGGATAAATTCCAGCCAGAATGGCCCAAGGATGTTTGCGAATACTTATTTTGAAGGTCAGATGCTGGGTGCAATGGAAGGCAGGCGCTGGATGCATATAACGGCAGACGGAGATGTAAAAGCCGGTCCTTATCCGCCTTTCAGTTTTGGGAATATAAAAGAAGAATCATTAAAAAGCGCCTGGCAGAAAATCAGGGGTTACCCTTACTTCCAGAAGCATAAAAGCCTGGCTCCGATGCACGATCCGGAATTTATGGAGTTTGTTGACAGGATTCCGGCAGGAGCAAAACTGCCATATCCTTTTGGAAAGGTTTGTGAAAAGTAAAAAGGAATAAGTTGAAGGATATCCTTTACAGCATTTTTCCCAGGTGTTCTCTCCGGTACATTGATATTCCTTTTAACCTGAATTTAGTTGGGATATGGCAACCAAGGAGAGTTAAAAACCTCATACTTCTGGAAAGCCATTTGAATCTAACTGCCTGTCCGAAGATAAACATTTACATATTAGCACGTATTCTTAAAGAGCAATTTAGCTGGAACTGCGTTCATATCTTTAATTATTTTCAGCAAGAGAAAGCTGCCTGCCTGAAGTTTTTCCCAGAAAATCGGCAGCCAACGAGGGACTTTATGACTAATAAACTTGATCCATGGAGTTCAAGCGAGATTAATGACTATTCCAAGTTATTCGAAGAATTCGGGATTTCTCCATTTGATAATGTACTTCCTGAAATCCCCTCTCCACATATGTATATGCGGAGAAGAGTTATCTTCGGGCACCGTGATTACGAACAGATTGCAGAGGCCATAAGGACAGGTGCCCCTTTTTCGGTTATGGACGGCTTTATGCCTTCAGGGAAAGTTCACCTCGGGCACAAGATGGTTATGGACCAGATAATCTGGCACCAGCAAAGGGGAGCATCGGCTTTTGTCGGGATTGCGGACAGAGAGGCTTTCTCAGTACGTGGTTTTTCCTGGCAGAAATGCAGGGAAATTGGGGTAGAAGAATATATACTAAGTCTTATTGCTCTCGGTTTTAAGCCCGATGGTCTTATTTACTTCCAGTCAGGATGTGGCAGCGTTAAAGACCTCGCATTTGAACTCGGTGTCAAGGTCAATTTCTCTGAATTGAGCGCTATTTATGGGTTTTCGGGAGAGACAAACCTTTCCCATATGATAAGTGTAGCAACCCAGGCCGCTGATATTCTTCAACCACAGCTTGAAGAATTTGGAGGACCAAAGCCGGTTGTTGTCCCTGTAGGGCCTGACCAGGACCCTCACCTTCGGCTGACGCGAGGACTTGCAGGCAAGATGAGCATGTTCAGGGTAGAGGAAAGAGAAAACGCAAATGGCGGGAAATACCTGAGCGTGCGCGGCAAGGGAGCCCTGAAAGAAGCGTTACAGGAACTCAAAAAACGAATTCCGGGTAAGGTGAAACTCTATGAAGAGCACCTGGACATAATTCAAACTCCTGACTATCCGTTCCTGGAAAGACTTGTTTCGCAGATAAACCAACCTGAGAAAAAGAGATACTTCACGGCCGAGCTTGAAGAGGTCTCGAAATTTGCTAATGAAATTAAACCATATGAATTCTCAGGTTACGAAGAATACTTTGTTTTCAGAAAAGTATGGAAACTCACCCGAAAAATACTGGATGAGATTGTAGCTGAAGTAGCCGCTGAGTTCGAAGGCTATGCTTTCATTCCTCCTGCATCTACCTATCACCGCTTCATGAGTGGACTGCAGGGAGGAAAAATGTCGAGCAGCGTCCCTGACAGTTATATTGCTCTAACTGACAACCCAAAAGAAGGTGCAAAAAAGGTAAAACGGGCAAAGACCGGCGGTTGTGTAACCCTCGAAGAGCAGAAAAAACTGGGTGGAAAACCTGATGAATGTTCTGTCTTCGAACTGCTGCTTTTCCACCTGGCAGAAAATGATGATGAACTGCTGGAAATAAGAGAAGAATGTGTCTGTGGAACCAGGATGTGTGGCTCATGCAAGCAGCTTGCGGCCGAAAAGATGTACGAGTTCCTCAAAGACCATCAGGAGAAGCGGGAACTGGCAAGAGAACACCTTGACGAATATAATATAATTTATAAAAAATAACTTAGGAAATTAATTTATAAATAACCGTTTACAAGGCGACTTTGCAAAGTAAACTTACTAAATAAATTCACATAAGATAACTTTACAAATTAAACTTTATGAAAATTGACCTGTTATAAAAATGAACTCACAATGTTTCAGGAATTTCAGGATGTGATCATATATGAGTATTCAGGACAATCTCACAATCAACGAGAAAAAAGTCTTGCTTGCCCTTGAGGAAATAGGATCTGCTGCTCCCGAAAGGCTGGAGGAGAAATCAGGACTGCAGGTGGATGCGGCAATGCAAGCAGCTTTCATGCTTGAGGAGAAAGGGCTTGTTTCGGTTTCTGAAAAGGTGCTTGAACGTTATTCCCTTACAAAGGAAGGAGAAGAGTACACAAAAAACGGGCTTCCGGAGCGCCAGATTATTGACTTTCTGAAAAACCCTACCTCGCTTGAAGAACTGAGAAGCCATTTCTCTCCGCAAATGGTAGGGATTGCAACCGGCTGGCTCGTAAAAAAAGGATGGGCGAAAGTTGAAAACGGAGTAATGGTACCGTCGGGAAAAGTGAATGCAGGAAAAGATGAAGAAACCCTTGCAGCTTTCACAGGCAAAGCAAAAACCCTTGAAGAGATCGGGGCCGACCAGGGAACAATAAAGGACCTTCTCAAGCGTAAACTTATCATAAAACATGAAGAAAAGTTCAGGACTGTTTCCATAACTGATGCAGGAAATACACTTGCTACCCAGGGGCTTGTCCTTGAAGAGGAAATTGCTCAGCTCACTTCCGAGTTATTGAAGAGCGGAGCCTGGAAGGAGAAGAAGTTCAGGCCTTACCGCCTTGATATTACTCCCAAACCCCTTTATGGAGCCAAAATTCATCCTTACAGGCGTCTTATAGAGCAGATGCGCCAGATCTTCCTGGAAATGGGATTTTCCGAGATTAAAGGCGGGATCATCCAGAGTTCTTTCTGGAATTTCGATGCTCTTTTCCAGCCTCAGGACCACCCCGCAAGGGATATGCAGGACACTTTCCACCTGGGCAGTACCTGTCAGCTTCCGACTGAATACTTTGAAGAGGTTGCTGCAATGCATGAGCACGGAGGAGAAATCGATTCCTGCGGCTGGGGCGGAACCTGGGATAAGGAACTTGCAAGACGCAACGTGTTGAGAACCCATACAACATCCGTCACTGTCAAATATCTGGCTGACCACCCCAAATCACCTGTAAAAGCTTTCTGCATTGATAGGGCTTACCGCAGGGAAACCATTGACCCTACCCATACTCCGGAGTTCGAGCAGCTTGAAGGGGTTGTAATGGACAAAGACATGTCTTTTGCAGACCTGCTCGGCTTACTGGCAGAATTCTACCACAGGATGGGATTCGAAGAAGTCCGCTTCCGTCCCGGATATTTCCCATACACCGAACCAAGTGTGGAACCTGAAGTCTATGTGGACGGCCTGGGTTGGGTTGAACTTGGAGGTGCAGGCGTTTTCAGAAAAGAAGTTACTGAGCCTTTAGGGATTAAAGACCCTGTTCTCGCCTGGGGGCTCGGAGTCAGCCGGCTTGCTATGCTGAAGCTAGGGCTTAAAGACCTCAGGCTTCTGTACCAGTCCGATATTGACTGGCTCAGAAAGAGTGAAGTTTGCCGGACCTGAGACCTGAACTGAGGGTTCATAACCTGAAATCTGAATTGAAGGTTTATACCTGAAATCTGAATTGAGGGTTTATAACCTTAAATTTCTCAGGTTAAAACTTTTTATTTTAACTTAGACAAAAAGCTACAGCCGACAAGTCAATCAAAGGCAAACTATAAAAGTCGAGGCTATAAAAAGCTAAGCTATAAAAATACGTAGAGAGATATTTACCTTACAGAATCCTAGTTCCTAAACATACTTTCATTAGAGATATATAATTACGAAGTATACTAACTGGTGAAACCAGGGATGAAAAAATTGCGTTAGCAATTAAACAAAAGGGGGGTAAATAATGACAGATATCCAATCAGAGATAGATGAACCAGCAGAATCTTCAGCAGAATCTTCGTCAGAATCTATACCAAGATCTCCAGCAGAATCTTCATTGGAATCT
>Ga0074193_1003228_pt1 | contig 12443 bp, 9 predicted proteins | sample EPASupsiteHSE605_FD_64523 | JGI IMG/M metagenome (GOLD analysis project Ga0074193, IMG submission 64523) | Bioremediated contaminated groundwater from EPA Superfund site, New Mexico - Sample HSE6-05 | ecosystem: Environmental > Aquatic > Deep subsurface > Groundwater > Contaminated ... | reverse complement strand
TGTCACTGTACAACGAGTCGGAAAGTTCAAAATCGCGGATACGGCTATCCAGCCATCCGTGATTGTTGGGGTGGGGTACAAAGAGTTTATTGGCAGGGTTCGTGAAGTTGTTCGCAAGTCCCGGAACAATCGTGTAAAGAGTATCACCCAGCGAAAACAGCCATTTATTGGTACCGGGGCGGAATTTGTTTTGTCCCACCTTCCAGATTACGTCGTTGGTAAGAAAACTGTTATTGGTCAGGTATGCCGGCAGCATCTGCTGCCATGTTGCGCCATTGTCCGGTGAAAACAGCAGGCCGATTCCGTTGCCGATAAACAAATCCATGGAAGGGTTAAAGGATCCGGCCAGGATATTCGTTCCTTTCTTTTCGAGGCTGCTTACCCCGAAGCCTGTGAGTGCCCCGGTATAGGTATCGGAGATATTTTTCCAGGTTTGAGTTGCCATATTAAACTGCCAGACACCGGAGGCTTCGGTGCCGATGGTGATTTCGGAAGGGTTCACCGGATCCTGCCAGACGGATGTAACCACTCCAAGGTTTTGGATATCGGAGGTATCGGAACTTTTAAGTTTCCAGTCGGAATAGGGATGGTTGGCAGGAAGCGTAATTGCGGCAGCGTTCAGATCAGCAGTTGCCTTGTAAACCCCAGCCATGCTATCCTGCGGGTTATCTGCCCAAATGGAGCGTGAACCAAAAAGATCGCTCCAAATCTTGAAGCGGTTATAGAGTTCGTAGGTATTATCGGAATCTTTGTACACTTTAAAGTAGTCCAGACCCAGTTTATGTAAATCAAAAAAGTTGGCTTTGGGGGAGTAGGTTCCGTAGAGCCAGGCACCTCCGTCGGAACGCTTTGGATTATCCTGGCTATAGCCGGAAAGCCCAATCAGCAGCATGAAAATGCTGACGAGAAAAAATAAATACTTCTTCATAATGATAAAGATTTAGTTCTAATTTATAAAAATAGGAATTTGAAGACTTTGCGTATTCTCTGTAAATTTAGCTGAATTTCTTTTTTACGCAAAGCGTTTTATCTGAAATACTTTCAAAATGGCGGACTGCGAAGGCTCTTTTGTTTTTTCATGGCATTTGGATATTTAATAAAAAAATATTCCCGAAAATTGATGCCACCCGCCTGAAATTAAAAAGGCGTGTGACTTGTACTGTATTCGTTCACAAGGTACTGGTATACCCACGTTACAAATAAGTAAAGCACACGCCATGACGTGTGCGTTTTTACTTATTATCCCTGTAACGTATAAAAATTACCAGTTTTTGTGAACAAGAATAATAGCAAACGCTATCTTAAATATATATAATCATGTTGTTTATTGCTTCATAGGCAAAGTTTGATTTTTTACGGGTGTAAATGTAGCACTTTTTACGTAAAAAGGACTATTACAATGGCAAATGTATAACATAAAGTTTCGAAAACCAAAAGAGTTTACACAGTTTTTTGGACAGTACCCCACAGTTTTTTGGATAGTACCCACTTTTTCACACTCTCCCCTAAATACAAACGTACGGAGCTACTGCATAAACTTACAGTATCATAATCCAAACGTACAGGACTACTGTATAAACTTACAATACTATAATCCAAACGTACGGGACTATTGCATGAACTTGCAATGCCATAATCCAAACGTACGGGACTATTGCATAAACTTACAGTATCATAATCCAAACGTACAGGACTACTGTATAAACTTACAATACTATAATCCAAACGTACGGAGCTACTGCATAAACTTACAGTATCATAATCCAAACGTACGAGACTACTGTATAAACTTACAATACTATAATCCAAACGTACAGGACTATTGCATGAACTTGCAATGCCATAATTCAAACGTACGACTATTGCATAAATTTACAATGTCACCCTGAAGCTTCAGAGCCTTATTGTATAAACTTACAGTGTCACCCTGAAACTTCAGAGCCTTATTGCATAAACGTGCAATGTCACACTGAAGCTTCAGAGCTCTACTGTACAAACTTACAGTGTCACCCTGAAGCTTCTCAGAGCCTTATTGTACAAACTTGCAGAGACACTGGCTCAATAGCGTAAATAGTTACTTAATATTCGCCTATAGAAGATTGATGAAAATTCTCTGAAAATGATTATATTTGCTATAAAATGAAATGGCTCATTATTGAGTTGTTCTTATGGATCAGCTGTATGAAACTCTACATTAAATACATGGTAAGTAACCGTTGCAAATTGATGGTGAAGATGGAGTTGGATAAGCTTGGGTTGCATTATGGTATAATTGATCTTGGAGAGGTTGAAATTGTTGAGAATATAAGCAACGAACAGCGGGAAATTCTTAAAAACGGGCTTTATAATTCGGGACTTGAATTGATGGATGATAAGAAAGCAATGCTGATTGAACGCGTCAAACGAGTGATAATTGAAATGGTTCATTATTCAGAAGAACAGCCTAAGATTAAAAATTCGGTCTATATTAGTCAAAAGTTAAATCATGATTACACCTATCTTGCGAACCTGTTCTCGGAAGTTACCGGAATCACAATTGAGCATTTTATTATAGCACATAAAATAGAACGGGTAAAGGAATTGTTGATTTATGATGAGCTCAATCTTACGCAAATCTCATATCTGCTTAATTACAGCAGCGTGGCTCATCTTTCTAATCAGTTTAAGAAAGTAACAGGGTTAACTCCCTCATTTTTTAAGCAACTTAAACAAAAGAAACGAATCACGCTCGATAATGTGTGAATGATGTAATTCTTTTTTCGAATTGTATAATGCTTTTGATATGCATTGTACGCACCTTTGTGATATATAACACTTAATAAAGATTTACATGTCAAAAGAGAAAGAAGGAAAAGAGAAGTCGGGGAAAAAACTTCCCACCAAAAACCTTAAAGAAAAAAGAGTTGCGAAAGCTGCTAAACGAATAGAAAAAAACAAAGAAAGCTCCTTGTAGTTTTCTTTTTTATGGTAACGTATCCATCCGTATTTGTTATGCTGATGGAAGAAATATAACAATCCAGTCTTCGTGAATTTGAGATGCCTTAATGTTTTTATTCATCGGCATTATACCCCAAATGGTCTTGGATTATATATTCTTATGGAATAAGATTTTGCGTTAGAACTTTGCTCGAAAGATATTGATTGTATTCGGGTATTTTGGCTCGTTAGTTGTGATTTTTTTATGCATAAAAGTTTTCCGGAAAAATAAAATCAAATTGTTGGGTTAAGATTAATTACACCGCTACTTTGTACTTTAATCCGATTTTTAACTAACCATAAATATTACCATGATAAAAGTAAAGAAAGAGGGTGTTTTGCTTCGGAAGACACATCATGAATTTGAAAACGAAGGAGTTTTGAATCCTGCAGCTATTCGCGAAGGGGATAATGTTATTTTATTGTACAGGGCTGTGCAAAAAGGAAATCGTTCCACAATAGGATATTGTCGTCTTGACGGACCACTTAATATATCTGAACGCAGAGATATACCTGTTTTAAAACCTGAATACGACTACGAATTACAGGGTGTAGAAGATGCCAGAATTGTAAAAATTGACAATCTATATTACTTAACATATACAGCTTATGATGGTGTTAATGCGCGGGGAGCCCTTGCCATTTCCGATAATCTGGAAGGTTTTGTCAAAAAAGGTATTATCGTTCCGGATATCAGCTATTCTGAATTTGTGTCTTTTGTGGAATCAAATGATAAAATTCACAATAGCTATTATCATAATCATACATTTTATTATCAGAAATCGGATCCACAAATAAAGACAATGCTTTGGGATAAGAATCTTATTTTCTTTCCCCGAAAAATAAATGGTAAATTCGTATTTCTACACCGGATCAGGCCAGGGATTCAATTAGTTGCTGTTTGTAACTTGTCAGATCTTACAAAAGAATTTTGGGATGATTACTTTTTGAATTTACATAAGAATATTATTCTTGATCCGGTTTTTTCTCATGAATCGAGCTATATCGGCGGTGGTTGCCCACCGATTGAAACCGAATATGGTTGGCTCCTTATTTATCATGGCGTAGAGGAAACTCGTGAAGGTCTTGTTTACAGTGCCTGTGCGGCTTTACTCGATTTAAACAATCCGGTAAAAGAGATTGCACGACTTCCTTATCCATTGTTTTCACCCGAGCTTGAATGGGAGAAAAATGGCGAAGTTAATAATGTGGTATTTCCCACTGGCAGTGCTGTTTTTGGCGAAACCTTATTCATTTATTATGGAGCTGCTGATACCCAGATTGCCTGTGCCTCCATTAAGTTGTTAAATCTGGTTTCCGAATTATTAACACATCTTAAATAAAACATGAAAACAAAAATAACAGTGCCGCAATCCGGTTTGTCAATTCTACCTGTTCAACAGGTAGATGAAGAAGTGATGTCTTCACGACCCCGCTTTGCCTCAAGAAATACTTATTTACATCACGAGGTTCAAAAGAAATCTGATGAACGAATCCACGTTCTCTTTATGACATCTTATCCACCTAGGGAGTGTGGAATTGCAACTTACTCACAAGATTTGGTAAAAGCTCTGGATCATAAGTTCCGTAATTCCATTGCAGTGAATATATGCGCTCTGGAATCAGAAGAATCAGGCTTTGCTTATCCTGAAGAGGTGGAGTATGTTTTAAATACTACACTTGCGGAAGATTATCAAAGGCTTGCCAGTCAGATAAATCTTAACTCTAACATAAGTATTGTGCTGATTCAGCATGAATTCGGCTTTTTTAAAGCCCGGGAAGATGCATTCATGAAGTTTTTAATTGATGTGAAAAAGCCAATTGTAATAGTGTTTCATACGGTACTGCCTCACCCCGATCTTCTCTTGAAATCGAGAGTAAAAAGGATTGCTTCCCTTTGTAAATCAGTGATAGTAATGACTCATAATTCGGCAAATATTCTTGCCATTAACTACGATATACCTCAACGAAAGATCTCAGTAATTGCACATGGAACACACCTTGTACATCATATCAACGAAAAAATATTGAAACAAAAATATGAACTGGCAAACCGCAAAGTTCTTACTACGTTTGGATTGTTGAGTTCCGGAAAAAGCATTGAAACGACACTGGAAGCTTTGCCTGCCATTCTAAAACAATGTGGAGAAGTGATTTTTCTGATCATCGGGAAAACACATCCAGAGGTATTCAAGGCTGAAGGAGAAAAATATCGAAACAAGCTCGAACAAATAGTTGTTAGTTTGGGGCTGGAAGAACACGTTCGCTTTATTAATCGTTACCTGGATTTACCTGAATTACTCGAGTATTTACAACTTACCGATATTTATCTTTTTACCACGAATGACCCGAATCAGGCTGTAAGCGGTACCTTTTCGTATGCCATGAGTTGTGCCTGCCCGATTATATCCACATCAATTCCTCATGCACGTGAAGTGCTGCAAAAAATACCCGGTCTTATTTTCGATTTTCAGGATTCAGAGAAGCTGGCCGAAAATGTGATCCGTCTGATGAATAACGATCCTTTACGCCGAAATGTTGTCGACAATATTCTTCAATATGTTGTGTCAACTGCCTGGGAAAACTCTGCCCTTGCTCATACATTGCTTTTTAGAGAGATAATGGGGAAAAACAGTGCGATTCATTACGATATGCCCGAGATAAACCTGAATCATATTCATAAAATAACATCCAATACAGGAATTATTCAATTTTCGAAAATAAATCAACCAGATATAAACAGTGGCTATACCCTTGACGATAATGCACGGGCATTAATTGCAATGGGAATGCATTATGAATTAACAGCCGATGAACATTGTATTCCCGAAATAATTAAATACCTGAACTTCGTTAAGTTTTGTCAACAGCCAAATGGAGACTTTCTGAATTATGTTGATAAGAATTTGGCTTTTACCGATCAAAATAAGAACGTAAATCTTGACGATTCCAACGGAAGAGCTGTTTGGGCTCTTGGATATATACTTTCTCTTCATGAAATTTTGCCTGAAAATATAATAGCAGAGGCTGATATTATATTCAATGATGCTATGCGGAAAATTGAAAAAATAAACTCAACCCGCGCAATGGCTTTTGTAATCAAAGGGATTTACTATGCTCAAAACCGGGTTGCTAATCTAAGGCATATTCCGCTTATGATCACCTTTGCCAATCGGATGGTTCAGATGTACAAACATGAGGCCGATGAAAAATGGGAATGGTATGAAGGATACCTTACGTATGCCAACAGCATTTTACCTGAAGCAATGCTCTATGCCTGGAAGCTGACAGATAATTTTGTTTATAAGGAGATTGCAATAGAGTCGTTCGAGTTTTTACTAACCCATATTTTTAACGATAATGGTATTGAGGTAATTTCTAACCGAAACTGGCTTTTGAAAGGAGCACAGCAGGGACAGTTTGGCGAGCAACCGATTGATGTAGCTTATACCATTCTTGCACTTAACGCTTTTTATGAAGCATTGAATGAAAAACGATACCTCAATCTTCGTAAAACTGCATTTAACTGGTTTTTGGGAAACAACCGTTTACACCAGATTATCTACAACCCCTGTACGGGTGGTTGTTATGACGGATTAGAAGAAAAACATGTGAATCTTAATCAGGGTGCCGAATCAACTGTGAGTTATCTGATGGCTCGTTTGATAATGGAAAAAAATCAGGATTAAATATTCTATAATTTTATTTTCTACTGCTAAATATGTGTGAATAATGCAACTTTCTTCTGGAATTGTGTAATGCTTTTGCTGTAAGAACAGCTTATTTTTAATTTCGTAATATTCATGATTTATCAAGGTGTAGTTTTCTGTATTTGATTCGTTTTTTAAAAGGATGAAAATGGAGAGAGCTATTTCTAACTCCTGAAGCAGATGTTGTTTGAGAGCTATTACGCTTTTTGTGAATATTCAGAATTATCGATGTTCAATTTATTACCGATCGCGTTATGAATGTTTTATTTCTCTTTCCACAATACCCTGATTCATTTTGGAGCTTTAAACATGCGATGCGCTTTATCTCCAAAAAAGCAGCGGTTCCGCCGTTAGGTTTAATCACGGTTTCGGCTATGCTTCCTGAAACGTGGACGAAGAAACTGGTGGATTTGAATGTTTCTCCTTTGAAAACAGCAGATATTGTATGGGCTGATTATGTATTTATCAGTGCAATGTATATTCAAAAAGAGTCTGTTGATCATATAATTGCCGAATGTGTAAAATATAATGTGAAGATTGTCGCCGGAGGACCTCTTTTTACGCAGGAATTCAAAAATTATCCCATGATTGATCATTTCGTATTGAACGAAGCTGAGATAACATTGCCTCGTTTTCTGAATGATTTAGCCAATGGAAACCAACCCAAAAGAGTGTATCAAACGCGTCTGTTTGCCGATTTATCGCTTACACCTGTGCCCGACTATTCTCTTTTGTCACGGAAAGATTATGCCTTTATGAATATACAGGTGTCCCGGGGTTGTCCGTTCTCGTGCGACTTTTGTGAGATTACTACACTCCTGGGCCATAAAGTGCGTATGAAAGAAACCCAAAAAGTATTGTCGGAACTGGAAGCCCTTTATAAGCTTAACTGGCGTGGCCCGGTATTGATTGTTGACGATAACTTTATTGGCAATAAAAACGAGATAAAATATAAATTACTTCCCGCGCTCAAAGCGTGGATGATTGCACATAAACATCCCTTCGTTTTCAATACGGAAACATCTATTAATCTTGCTGACGACGAAGAATTGATGAAGTTGATGGTTGATGCCGGTTTTAATTCTACATTTATTGGAATAGAAACTCCGGCTGAGAATTCGCTTAAAAATTGTAATAAAATGCAAAATGTCAACCGGAATCTGTTGGAAAGTGTTGTAAAGATTCAAAAGGCCGGATTGCAGGTTTCGGGCGGATTTATTGTGGGTTTCGACAGTGATACTTCATCAGTTTTTCAACGTCAGATTGATTTTATTCAGCAAAGCGGAATCGTTTCTGCAATGGTAGGACTGCTCAATGCTCCTAAAAATACGAAGCTTTACAAACAAATGGAAGCTGAGAACCGATTAACGTCCATCTCCTCCGGAAATAATACCGATTTTTCCATGAACTTTTCTCCAAGGATGAATCAAAATGAACTGCTCGAAGGGTATAATAAGATTATCCAAAATATTTACCGCGAAAAGCCTTATTACAAGAGAATCAGGCAATTTCTAAAAAATTACAATCGTCCGCATAACCGGCATACGGGTTTGGATTTTACCAAATTCAATGCTTTTTTAAAGTCGATAGTCGTTATAGGTATTCTTGGCAGAGGGAGGGGCGAATATTGGAAATTTATTTTCTGGACTTTGTTTAAACGTCCCGGGTTGTTTGTTGATGCGGTAACATTTGCCGTGTATGGATATCATTTTCGAATTGTATATGGGATAGGAGGTAAATCATGAGCAAATTATTTATTTATTTTCTGCGTTGCTTTTACTCTTGTCGAAATGCCTTTTGGATTTCGAGAGCAAGTGTTCGAATAGTTAAATGTGCAAGCATATCTGTTAATTCAGTGAAACAATACTTTTCAATCTGATTTTTAAAATACGAAAGTACATGAAAAACATACTCTATATCATAGCCGGATTACTTGTTGCCATGTGGGCATTTATCTTCTTTAAATTTAATGCCAACCCCATTGTACATCTGTTACTTGTGCTTTCAGCCTTTATATTTGCATATCGTATTGTCCTCCGGAAACAATTGTAAAAATCAATCATCTCTTTTTACGAATTTTCTGAGAGCAGAAATGGTTTCTGATAGTGTTGCCATCTCTTCTTTACACAGCAAATAATGTGAACGTTGAAACGTGAAAAATACACCAACCCCATCAATCCTTTCAATCCCGTCAATCTCATGCAAAAGATATAAATATTCTATACGAAAAACGCAGATCGTTTGGATTTCGAGGTGATTTCGTGCAGGGAAAAATAATCCGTAGTTAAATTCTGGTAATGGTTATTTGAATAAAAAAGGGGTTTAATCTTTGAATATCCGCCTGGGCGTAATCATTCTATTAATGATCACTAAGCCTGAGTACCCTTAGTTTTATATAAAATTCATGTTGAGGGAGGCGTTTTTATCAATGCTGAAAAATTAAGTGTTCAAAAACAAAAAAAGCCCGGCAGGATTAATTCTGCCGGGCTTCGCTTACTATTTCGATACGTTAGCTTTCTGTTTCGTCATTATCTTCTTTGTCGCATTCACATTCGTCAAAACTTTTGTTGTATTGGTACATTGCACGCTGACTCATCCCCATGCTGGAGAATCCCCCGTCGTGAAAGAGGTTTTGCATGGTTACCTTTTTGGTGAGATCCGAAAAGAGTGTAATGCAGTAGTCGGCACATTCGTCGGCTGAAGCATTTCCCAGTGGCGACATGCGATCGGTGAAGTCCATCAATCCGTCAATTCCTTTTACTCCGCTACCGGCAGTGGTAAGGGTAGGGGATTGCGAGATGGTATTTACGCGTACTTTCTTTTCGCGACCGTAAATATATCCGAAACTGCGGGCAATTGATTCCAGCGCAGCTTTTGCATCAGCCATGTCGTTGTATTCAAATAATGTACGTTGAGCAGCAATGTAAGAAAGGGCAACTACGGAGCCCCATTCGTTTATTGCATCCATCTTTTTTGCAACCTGCATCACTTTGTGAAATGATAATGCGGAAATGTCGAGCGTTTTCAGAAAGTATTCGTAACTCAAATCATCATAGGGCTGACGTTTACGAACGTTGGGCGACATTCCGATAGAATGAAGGATAAAATCAACCTTTCCTCCCAGTATTTCCATCGATTGGGTAAGAAGGTTTTCCAGATCTTTTACGCTGGTTGCATCAGCAGGGATAAATGTTGCATTGCATCTTTCGGCAAGTTCATTGATAGAACCCATACGAATAGCAACCGGGGTATTTGTAAGTACAAATTCAGCACCTTCATCATGAGCTCGCTCGGCCACTTTCCATGCAATGGAAAGGTCGTTCAAAGCTCCGAAAATAATCCCCTTTTTCCCTTTGAGTAATTGATAAGCCATAATAAACTTTTTAGTTAATATATCTGATGAATCAATTCCTTTGCGGCTTTGCGTGCAGTATCGGTAACTTTATCGCTACTGAGCATTTTGGCAATCTCTTCAATTCGTTCGTCATTCGATAATTGTTTGATATTTGAAAATGTTTTTTCGTCATCACTTTGCTTGTAAGCCCAGAAATGATAGTCGGCGGAAGCCGCAATTTGTGGAAGGTGTGTGATCGCAATCACCTGCATATAGTTTGCCATCTTTCGCATGATAGAGCCTACTTTTCCGGCAATATCGCCTGAAACTCCGCTGTCTATTTCGTCAAAAATAACAGTTGGCAGTATGTTTTGTTTCGTAATAACTGATTTTACAGCCAGCATCAGTCGTGAAAGTTCTCCTCCCGAAGCCACTTTCGACAGATCACGAAGCTCTGAGCCCTTGTTGGCACTGAACAATATGCGTACTTTGTCTAATCCATACCGCCCAGGAATTGAATTATGTGTTATTTCAATATCTATTTCCGACTCTGCCATTCCAAGGTGAGACAAAACTTCTTTCAGTTGCTTTTCAAGTTCTGGTTTTGCTTTTTTGCGATGTATGGAGAGGTCATTCGCCAGTGCAATCAATTCGCAGAAAATCTTTTCATTCTCTTTTCCCAGACGGGTAATTTCTTCTTCGTTGGAAGAGTATAGAGAGAGCTTTTCTTCCAGATTGTTTTTTTTGGAGATTAGGGATTCAATTGTATCCACATTGTGTTTGCGAAAGAGATGCTGAATCAGTTCCAATCGTTCATTCAACTGGTTTTGAATTTCGGGATCGAAGTGAATTTTATCCTGCAATGTATCCATTTCGTTGCTAAGGTCTTTTAGCTCAAGTAATGCCGAATTCAATCGCTGGGCGTAAACCGGAAGTTCCGGATGCACATTCCCCATCTTTTGAAGTTGAGAAAAAATTCCGGTAAGCTGTCCCAATATGTTTAATTCGCCACCATCCATCCGGTAAGCCGATTCGTATAAAACGGATTTGATTGCCTCGGCATGATTTTGAATTTCCAGGTTCTGTTCTATTTCCTGAAGTTCACCTTCAACAAGATTTGCATCGTCCAGCTCCTGATAGAGAAATTGCAGAAAATCGAGCTCCTGCTTAATCTGAGCATCTTTTTCGAGCAATGAATCAAGCCTGATACGCAGTTGTTTCCATGTATTATATTTTTGCTCATAAGCAGTGAATAAATCCTGACGATTCAAAAATGTATCCAAAACTTCCAGTTGAAAATCGGAAGTATTTAACGAAATTGTATTGTGTTGCGAATGTATGTCAATTAACTGTTCACCAAGCTCTTTCAATACATTGAGTGTAACGGGTGTGTCGTTTATAAATGCACGGCTTTTCCCTTGTGGGGATATTTCGCGACGGATGGTAGTCTCTTTTTCAAAATCAAGTTCATTGGTATCGAAGAACGGTTTTAACGTATCTAATGCGGAAAGGTCAAAAATACCTTCTACAATACATTTCTTTTCTTTCTCAAGTAACGACTGCACATCAGCCCGCTGACCCAATATCAGCGAAAGTGCGCCCAACAAGATTGATTTACCCGCTCCGGTTTCACCCGTGATAACCGTTAATCCGCTTGAAAAGTCAATTTCAAGTTTCCGGATAAGAGCATAATTTTCAACGGAAAGATGTAATAGCATACATTCAAAAAAACCTAAGTGAAGAAATTAACTAACTGCTTTAAAAGCCGGTACTTAATCATTCTTTGACTTCGTTGAACAGACCAATTTCTTGATTAATAGTTGTCAGGCTGAACGAAGTTGAAGTCTGTTTAATGATCTGTTGACTTTTTATACAAGCTACTTAAATTGCCTCTCAAAAGTAATCAAAAAAGAGCAAAAGAGGGTTTAATTCATGTTAAGTATATTCTGATACTTTCCAACGTTCGCAGGGTCGATCTCTGATAATACATTGATAATCTTTGCTTTTTCCTGAGGCGAAGCTTTTGAATAAATATTTATCAGTTCATCTGATTTAGCATCAATGAATAGCTGCACCGATAATAATCCCGGCTTTTCGCGGTAAGCCTTTTGAAGTAATTCTAATGCATCGCTTATCGAAAGACGACCTTTGTCAACATTTTCATACATCTGGTCAAGACCAAGACGATGATATTTATAGTTTGCCTGACGAATCTGGCTATATGCACTGTTGATTAAATTTTCGATGAGCCAGTAGCGGTTTTTGTTGCTTTCTACCGATTTCCAGCCTTTTTCAGAAACATTCTGAGCCTGGGTTACTACAGCCTGAGCCTTTTCGAAAAACGGCGTGCCTCCGTTGGGTGAAAAACTGTCAAAGTCAAGACCTAAACATACGTAAGCATAGTATGCAAATACGGAGGTGAG
>Ga0074193_1003227_pt1 | contig 12446 bp, 13 predicted proteins | sample EPASupsiteHSE605_FD_64523 | JGI IMG/M metagenome (GOLD analysis project Ga0074193, IMG submission 64523) | Bioremediated contaminated groundwater from EPA Superfund site, New Mexico - Sample HSE6-05 | ecosystem: Environmental > Aquatic > Deep subsurface > Groundwater > Contaminated ... | reverse complement strand
GCTGGCTCTTGCGCCATGCCTCGTTATTGTGAAAAAATCTCAAAAAACTCGGCGCACCGCCCCATAACAAAGGTGGTTTCCCCCCCCCCCCCCCCTTATAAACTTTGTAACATATCTCTCCACTTCCTAGGCCTCTGTATTTGCATTCCCGCCCGGGTACGGAAATTTAAACGTCGTGTATGCTCGCCGGCGGTAGCCGTCGCACTCTCGTTTGATCTCTTCCGGCGTCCGCTGGCGGATCGTGTTCCAGGTCCGGGTCCGCATCTCCTCCTTCTCGTAGCCGTCGATCAGTGCCAGACAGTGATCCAGGGTCCCGCGCCGGCTCTGTTCGCTGGTGTTAACGTCCATGCAATCCGGGTCAATGCCGGCCTGTATCAAAAGAGGCGATCGCGGGACGAATACATCAGTAGTTGAACCGTCGCTCGTATTCGTCGTGGGAGAACCATTCGAGGACGACCACGATCATGCCGCCCTCCCGCGCAATGGTGTAGACGAGCCGCCAGCTCTTCGAGAGATTGTACTTCCACAGGTTTTCCAGAGGGCTGTATCGTCGATGGTACCCCCTCGGGATCTGCTGCCGGCGGATCCGGTCACCGGCATAGGGATTCTCTTTGAGAACATCGGCCGCCTTCTCGAGCTGGGCAAAGATTCGCCGATCCTCGCTCCGGGCGGAACTTCTCAGCGCCTCGTACTCCGCGAGGCGATCGCTGGCAATCTAGATCTCGATAGTCATGAGAGAGGGGCGTGGGACGGGAACTCTCTCCGAAGTCTATCGAATACGGAGGTCTTCGCGGCCGTGATACTGGGCGAAGAGTTCGGGGTTGTGAATCCAGACCACGTATCCGGTGCGGTCCAGGGCGATCTTTCCGGACTCGAGCAGGTACTCGATGATCTGCCTGAATGTCTGGTACATCATCCGGCGCGGCAACGCCTCCCAGAGCGCACGGCGCTTGTAATCGCCCGAGTGCTCGCGGATGAAGTCCTCGACCATCCGGATCGTGTCGAGCTGCGGCGATCGGACCGCCCGGAGGTTGGACGCCATGCGCGAGAGTTGTTGTATCAGGTGATATAACAATCGACGAGACCCGTCGGTGATCGTTCGAACGAGAATAGCAGAGAGGGCCGGTCGTTAAGGCCGCATCGCCTCCCCGAACAGAAGCATCGCGTTCACGACTCCTTCAGAGGGACCGGAGTTCCCGTGTTGCTCGATGAAAGAACTCATCGGTGAGGGCGTACTCCAGATCGTGTTCCCGGTACACCCGGTCGGCGTAATGATAGTTCATGCGGTCGACGATCACGTAGTCGACCTTTCCCTTCAGGAGTTCGGCCAGCCCCTCGGCGCCGGGGAGCACCGGGGCGACCATGGCGTAGGTCCGGACGCCGGCGCGGTGCAGCTCGTCCAGGGCCCGGATCCGCTCGGCGATCGGGGGTGCGCTGGGCTCGAAGAGCGCCCGGATACCGTCGTCCGCGGTCGGGACGGAGAAGCCCACCTCGACGTCCCGTGCGTCCCGGATGACCTCGAGGTCGCGGAGGACGAGGGGCGAGCGGGTCTGGACCACGACCGGCCAGCGGTTCGCGACCAGGACCTCGAGGCACTGCCGGGTGAGGCGGTAGTGCGCTTCGAGGGGCTGGTAGGGGTCGCAGACGCCGCTCACCCAGACCTTCGCCCGCCGCTTCTTCTTCACCTCCGCCCGCAGCAGGCTCGGGGCGTTGACCTTGACGTCGACGAACTCGCCCCAGGGCTCGGGGTGACCGGTGACCCGCTTCATGAACCGGGCGTAGCAGTAGGAGCAGGCGTGCTCGCACCCGGTGTAGGGGTTGATCGTCCAGGGGTAGATCTTCGATGCCGTGAGGATGCTCTTCGCCTGGACTTCGCGGACGGTCGGCGTCATTTTATTATCCCTGCCGCGGGCCGGCCCGCCGGCATTCGCTCTCGCGTTCTTTTCTCATAAGTATCGCGGACGGGAAAGAGGTTGCGGGAGATTATTGGTGAAGGGACTTCTCATCAACCACGCGATCTTCTCGCCCGGCTCTGAACGATGGGATCTCTGCCAGTGCCCGAACGCGGGGCATTCCCGCTCTGGGCGCCGGGGCGGCCTTGGGTCGTTTCTCCGCGGCCATGCTCGCGCCGCCATTCACTTTTGTCAGAATCGCCGAAGGTCGTATTCATGGACATATTCATACACGGTCTGGCAATGAGGGGATGTTACGAATAAGGATGGTTTTTCCAGAGCGAAATTCAGTATATTAATCATCTCACTATTAAACAATACAATGGCGGCCAATTATGAGCGAATTTGAGAAAGAAATGATAAGGTTAGCTTTTTCGATTTATTCTTCTCCTGGCTCGTATGCTCTGTTATTAGGTTCTGGTGTCTCAAAAAGCGCTGGAATTAAAACCGGTTGGGAAATAATGATAGACTTGATCAATAAAATCGCTTGTTTGGATCAACAATCCCCCGAAGATCCTCTGGAGTGGTATCGAGAGACGTTCGAGGGAGAAGAACCAAGTTATGACAATTTACTCGACAGGATCGCCCACAAATCTATTGATAGAAGAAATATCTTGTCCGAGTATTTCGATCCGTCGCCCGAAGATCAGAAAGAAGGAAAAAAAATTCCCCAAGACGCTCATAAAGCAATTGCAAAATTGGTTAAGCAAGGATACATCAAAATTATTCTAACGACAAATTTTGATCGACTTTTAGAAAGCGCCTTGTTATCAGAAGGAGTTCATCCTTATCTTATATATTCTGATGATGGAATCGATGGATGTCTGCCCCCCGCTCACATTCGGGACTCGTGTATTATCTATAAGATTCATGGAGATTTCAAGGATACACGACTGAGAAACACTCCAGAGGAGCTAAAAACATACCCTGAAAAAGTGAATAATTTCTTAAATCGCATCCTTGAAGATTTTGGAGTTATTGTATGTGGGTGGTCTGCAGAGTGGGATATTGCTCTTCGTGAAGCCATCGGTAAGAAAAAAGAGAATAGATTTGGGATTTATTGGACCACGTTATCCAGCCCAGGTCAGACCTTAAAAAATATAAATAATAACATCGAGCCGATCTTTATCACAATATCAGGGGCAGACAAATTCTTTCAAATAATGTACGAGAATATCGAAGCATTGCGGAATTATGAATACCCAGTTGATCCATTGACTATCCCAATAGCAATAGAGAGAACGAAGAAGTACCTTTCTGAGAAAAATTCTGTAAGGCTTTTCGATCTGCTCAGCAAAGAAAGAATGTCCATTTATACCGAGATATCATCAGACAGATATGAAATCAATAATTCAACACTAAAAGCTCGAGGTATTGAAGTAAATGATCAGCTCTATATTCAAAGATTCTCTCAATACGAAGAATTAATTAAACCTTTGTGTAGGGTATGTGGGACAATCGCCTTTTTTGATGATGGAGAATATGGAAAACTAATTTCGTCGACAGTGGAAAATCTAGCATATCATCATCCATGTTATTCGTGTTTTACTGAATTACAAAATCTAGAAAATTATCCATTATATCTTCTTTTCAACGTTGTTGGAGTGATAGCCTTAGCGAATAATCATTTCAATGAGCTAGCATCATTTATGTTATTACCAAGATTCATTGATCAATCGATCCATGGCAATTTAACGAAGAAAAATATTCTCGAATTATTGAGAATAGACAACGTTTTAGATTTCTCGAGGAAATACTCCTTCGATCCTAAAAGTCCTGACAAAGAAATCATCGTGGGGGAACATGTCTACAATTTTATTTTTGATCAGGTAGGAGACTACATTCCAAACAAACAAAAATTTATTGAGGAGATGCAGAAATTTAAATTTTTATGTGCGATGGTTTATACCGATGTGACCCCATCTGATACCGATCTCCTTGGCATTGATTCGTATTCGCGTGAGATATCTGCTTTGGAAATGCTGAAAGGCAAACCCAGGTCGCGTGGGAAATCATATGATATTGATATCGAATCCACCCTAAAATTTTTTAATGCCGGCAGAATTCTTGGGAACGATTGGGGTTTGATTAAAGCGGGTTTTTTCAATGGGAAAATTGAGCGCCTATTAGAGTGTTATAAAAAAGTCAAAAATCATGACGGGTTTTCTGGGAATTCATCGTAGGCAATGATCACGGACCGGATAAAATCTACAATGACTGCTGAATCCTCAAAGGGAATGGGAAAGCCTGTTGAGTATAGTCCAGATCTCCAGTTCCTTGAGGGGAGGGATCTGTAGTATTCGGCAAGGCTCCGAGCGGCGTCCTCTGCTACCCATAAATGATTTCTATATGCATACAGACCAATATATTTAATGTATTTTTCAATATTTTTCCCAACGTCTCCATCTAATTCCATATCGTTTTCATGGATATTGTTTCGAAGTTGAATGATTTTTTTTAAACACGAGGCAGCGATTTGCTGATACCTCTCATCAGTGCTACTTTGAATGGATTTTCGACCAATTCTACCAAGGGTTTCGATGCATAAAGGTACAATCAGGTCATCTTGACATTCTACTGCCTTTTTACCGATTATATATGTCGAATTAATGGAATCTGTTGGAATTATAACATCATCTCGATCTATTAATGCAGCGTCGGCACTATCCGATATTCTATGCAACAGGATTATATTGCTGTCTCTGAAATCTTCATCGAATAACCTTTGTGTAAGTTTTCGTAATTCAAGGTGGAACTTGATGGAATTGTTTTGAACATCCCGAAATTCCGCATGTCTCATACGATCATCAAAGCACGTGAACGCTTCCGACATTCCGATTTCCAAGGTAGTTGTATCCTGATTTTTTATTGCACGGAATAGTACATCGAAATAACTTTGATAGGGGTTGCTGATCGCGGATACTTTCTTTATATCAATCTCTCGGGCAAGAAATTTTATCATGATTTCTGGTTGGAAGAGATCAACAATTCGAATGACAAAGAGATACATCAAAAAAACTGTCAATACTCCCCAAAATATTTCAAATGCGATAAGCGATTCTACATTTAATCTTAACTCAAACGGTGTTATAAGAATATAATCAACTGCTGGATCTGTAGGTAATGATCTCAGCAATAACAACCCGAAAAGAATCAATAACCCCAATAATCCAATGATTTCTTTTATGGTAGTATCCGTTTTGAGTAGGTTTATTCCCCTTAATGTGTAGGTTGATGCCATCATCTGAATTATCACGAGCGTGACCGACAGAATGATTGCGATACAAGTAATCTGGGCTTGAATTATCGTAGAGATCATTGCTTGGGTGTTGTCCCAATTTGAGTTATTTCGGAAAATGAAAAAATAAGTGACACCCCAGAAAAAGCTAACGATTAATAAAATCGATAACCTTCGCATAAAGGTTTCGATATAGTTCATTCTGACACCAAAATTCAGTCTTTGTATTACTAGGACCATTCACAATTAAGTAAATATTGATTTTCCATTTTTAATCTCCGATCCTAACCCCTCTGCCACAAACTCTGCGCCGTCCTCCGCTGTCCTTCTCACCTCCCGCTTGGAGCCCGTCTCGCAGAACCGCACCGCGTGCCCCGACCACGCGGCCCTTTCAAAACCACGTCTGCCGGCCGGCGCGATCGCCCGCGGCAGGGCCTGACTGCCGCCTGTGCTCCCTTTACGGCCGCGCCGTAAAAACGGGGGGGATAGTCATCCCATCCCGCGCCGTACCGAGGCCCAGGCGAGCCCCGCCCCGATCGCGAACGTGACCGCGCCCGCGACCGTCCAGAACAGCGACCCGCCCTCGACGCATTCGCAGTCGGCGAAACAGAGCACGGGGCAGAGGCGAACCGCCCCCGTCCCCTGCAGGAACCAGAGCAGCCCCAGCATCGCGAGGGCGACCCCGACGACGGCTCCGACGATCTGTTTCATTTCCATACTTCTCCTCCTCTGCGGTCAGTCCGACCTCGTGATCCGGTACGTCTCGATCAGCTGCAGCGGGCCGCCGCCGAACGAGACCTCGTTCTTCCACGTGACCGTGCGTTCGTCGACCGCCTCCCACGTGAACAGGAGCCTCGCCGAGGGTCTCCATGACCAGCCGGTCCCCCTCGATCCGCCCGAAGATGAAGGCGCGGCCGTTCGTGTCCGCTCCCACGGCCCGGTACTCGTTCGCGTCCCGGTCACAGCCCCTGAGCCACCGGGCCTGCCAGTTCAGCACCGGCCGGCCGTCCACGAACTGGTCCTGCTCGAAGAGGCAGTCGGCCCAGAGGCCGTGCAGCCCCCAGGTGCAGGTCGCCCTGCCCGTCGCGTCCATCGGCGGCGATCCCGGCCCCATGCCGCCGGGCTCCACCGTGCCCGTCCAGGTCCCGTTCCAGACGAAGCGGCCGAGGGCCTCCGTCTCCGGCCCGGGCCGCAGCTCGGGCGGTCTCCATTCCCGATCGGTCGTCATACGCTTCCCCATACCGCCGCGGAGCATCAACGTTCCGGCGGGAGCGGCGTCTGCCGGCAGCGGGGCACGTGGCGGTCGCCGGGGTTCTTCGCCTGCCTCTCCGCCGGCCTCCACCCCCCCCGGCCACTCGGCGTGCTGCACCAGGGACCGCGGTTGAACGGTCTCGCTCGGGGTCCCGTATGCACCATCGGATCGGCTCCGTGACCGTCGCGAACCTTCCGTCAGCTGACATAGCATTAACGTGCTTCAGATCACTAGGAGCCTCTATGTCACATACGCCCGGGAGCGTCCAGAATTTCATTCTGGAGCAGGTGTCTGAGCAGGGGTACTGCCTGCTGAACGCGGTAAAAGCCCCCGAGCTCTCCGTCTCCCGGGCCGCCGGCCGGCTGGCCGAGAGCGGGCGGGTCGTGGTCTGCGAGTTCCTCATGGGCGTTCCCGACAAGCGGTCCGCCTCCGGCCGGGCCGACCGGGAGACCCGGGCGGCCTTTCCTCCGGGCCTGACCTATGCCGAGCGCATGGCGATCCGAGAGGAGAACGGGCTCATGCCCGGTCGCGGGTCGGGAGCCCTGACCGGGTAGAAGCCCGTGCGTCACTATCCCTGAGCGAGTGGCGGCACCGAGGAGGCCGGCGGCCGTCCGCCTCCGCCCGAGCTGCCAGGTGGACAGGTCCAGCTCCGGCCTCGACCCCCGCCGGCTGCATCCCCTTGCCCCGACCACACGACCCGCTTCGTACCTGCACCGCCACCGTCAAGCGATACCGGTACAGAACCACATTGGATTATCCCGTTTGAAATTGAGGATAACGTATGACAATACTCCTCGATGAAAAATATAACAGGAGTTTTCTAATATCCAACATCCTCTTCTCTTCGGTATTCTTTCTCGGGACCTTCATGATGCTTCAATCCCGGATGGGGTTGTTCGGCCCGATGCTGGGGACAACGTTCCTGGGAGATATCGTCCTCAGGGGCCTTCTCTCCCTCCTGTCGCTTGCCGGCGCAACGGGGATTCTCATCTCTTTTCGGCGTTCGGGGCGGACGGGGATCTGGGCAGTCCCGGCCCTTGCCGTGACATTCTCCTTACTGATAGGCTTCCTCGTATACCTGGTAGTGACTTTAAATTCCTCGCCGACGGAAGTCGGAAGTTACTCCGGGTTCGTATACAACCTGCTGGACGCTCTCTTCATCATCGGTCTACTGGCATCGACGGCATTCCTCTTCCTCGGATACGGACGGTCGGGGTGCGGAATGGCGAGAATAACCGCCGCGGTGCCGGCGTTGTTCGGCGTTCTTTCCATCCCCTACGTGCTGCAGGCCCTTTCGCGGGCGGCACGATTACTGGCAGGAGTCCCCTTCAGAACGGAGGAACCGACCGTGGGGCTTCTGTATTTACTGATCGTTCTGCCGGGAGTCGGTCTGATACTTATCGCACAGGCGTACTTCTGCACGGCCCGATACACTGCGAAGAACGAAGGGCGAATCTGATTTTTGAAAATATTCACCTCAGTGCCGCACCATCTCCCGAGCGAACGGCCCTGCCAGGCAGCCGGCAACGGTCCCCCGCTGCCACCGCCGAGCGAGAATCCGGTGTCCGAGCCGCACGATCTCGGGCTCCGGCCTCCCGGCGTCCCGCGGTGCACCCCCTCGTACGCTGTATCGAATAGCGTCATGACGGAGGAGGTGGGCGCCGGTTGGATTGCTCCGTGCGGTGGCGTCCCCGCCTCACCTGTGTCTCCGCCGGCCAGCCGGCGCCGTCCCCGGCCCGGGGTACCGAAACGATTAACACGACTCCTCGCCGTAGAGGGCGTACCGGCCCGGGCAGGGCAGGGGGCAACGACATGGCAACGCAGCAGGTATCGCAACTGACGATCATCGAGCACATCACGAGGGACCACCGAAAGACCGACATGGCGATCGCCGAGCTCGAGATGCGTCTCCGGAAGCAGGGCGACGACGAGCTCGGGCCGGTCTTCGCGCCCATGAAAAAGGAGCTCCTCGGGCACATGGCGGCCGAAGAGCAGCTCCTCTACCCGCTCCTCGAGCGGGGGGAGACGCGGGACCTGGTCGCCGACGCCCTGAAGGGGCACGCCGCGATCCGCCGGCGCCTCGAGGAGCTCGATGCCGGCGGCTCGATGGAGAGGAGCGAGTGGGGGCGTCGCCTCGAGATCCTGAAGCAGGAGATCCAGCACCACGCCACGGGCGAGGAGGCCGAGCTCATCCCCGCAGCGCGAAGGATCCTCGACGACCAGCAGCTCCGCGACCTCGGGTCCCGGTTCGAGCGGGCGGAGATGGGGTAGGCACGTCACGGCCGGCTCTCGAGCCGCCGCAGGCGTCCCCCCTGGCCCTCTCTTCTCGCGGAACGTTCGCCCTGGCTCAAACTATAAATAGGCCGGGGAGCGTAGTGAAATCTGAAATGCGCCGTACTGCAGCGCTCCTATCGCGGCTCCTCGCCGCCCTCTGCCTCCTCGCCCTGCTCGCCGGCCCCGCCCCGGCCGCCGCGGAGGACCCCTCCATCGTCGTCGCCGACTTCGCCGTCAGCCCCGCCGTCCTCCAGCCCGGCGACCTCGGGACGATCACGGCCACCATCCGGAACACCGCCTCCTCCGCGAGCCTCACCGAGACCGGGAACCTGACCGACGCAGACGGCGGCACCATCGCGAGCACCCGGCGCACGGACATCACGGTCAACATCGAGCGCGTCCGGCTCAGCGGCGGGGCCGTCGAGGTCCTCTCCGGCGACAACGCCCGCGTCGGCGCCATCGGCCCCGGCGAGTCCGTCCCCGTCACCTTCCTCGTCCGCGCCCCCGCCACCGACGGCGTCTACTTCCCCGAGATCTGGGTCGAGGTCACCGACGGCCGGAGCGTCCGGAAGTCCGTCCCCCTCAACGTCAACACCCAGCTCGCCCTCCTCAAGAAGCCCGGGCTGACCGTCGAGAAGACCGTCCCCGATAGCGTCAACCCGGGCGACGACATCCCCGTCCGCGTCGACATCAGGAACGACGGGCTCGCCCGGGCCGACCAGGTCACGGTCGCGGTCAACTCCTCCTCCCCCGGCATCACGCCCAAAACCCCGGGCACCTACCACCTCGGTACCCTCCTCCGCGGCCGGAACGCGACCCTCGACATGGTCTTCTCCTCCGATAGGCGCGCCCCGCTCGGCCTCAACACCCTCCTCCTCACCCTCACCTACGCCAGCGCCGACGGCACCACCGTCTCCCAGACCGAGACGATCGGCGCCCGGGTCCAGGGTCGGGCCGACCTCGGCATCGCCTCCCTCTCGACGGACCCGGCCCGGATCGCGGCCGGCGACCCCGTCTCCCTCGTCGTCCGGCTCGAGAATACCGGGACCGACACGGCCAACTCGGTCAAGGCCTCGATCGACCTCCCCTTCTCCGGCAGCACCGACGCCTTCGTCGGGCGGATCGAGCCGAACAACGACGCCCCCGCCGTCTTCGCCCTCGAGGCCGCCGGCGCCGGGACCTACGCCTACAACCTCTCCGTGCAGTACGAGGACGACTACGGCGTCCACACCCACGAGGAGGCCCTGCGCCTGACCGTCCAGGAGGGGAGCTCGCCCCTCCCGCTCCTGGCCGTGATCGTCCTCGTGCTCGCCGCCGCCGGCGTCGTCTGGTACCTCCGGCGGAAGCGGGCGGGCGGGGCCGATGCTCGAGGATGAGCAGGTCGCCCTCTTCCTCGCCGCGCGGCTGATCGCCCGGGGGAACAAGGGGACCCTCCTGCTGACCGTCACGATCCTCGCGATGGTCTTCGTCAACCTCATCTTCCTCCCCTCCATCATCGCCGGGGTCGTGGTCCTCTTCAACCAGCAGACCATCGACTACAGCTACGGCAACCTCATCGTCGAGCCGAAGGAGGGCGAGCTCCGGATCGCCGACCCGGCTCAGCTGGTCCAGAAGATCAACGGGATCCCCGGCGTGGTCGCGTCCACGCCGCGGTACGCGACCGGGGGCACGGTCGTCTACCGGGGGGAGTCGACCTCGCCGCTCGTCACGGCCATCGATCCCGACCGCGAGCGGGAGGTATTGAAGATCCACACGAAGGTCCTGAGCGGCGATTACCTGAGCCCGGCCGACACGGGCGAGATCCTGGTCGGGGAGACCCTCGCCGGGACCAGCAGGCCCGGGGGGGACAGCACCCCGACCCTCGGCGGCGTGACCGTGGGCAGGACCGTCGACCTCACCCTCCCGAACGGGGTCACGCGCCAGTTCCGCGTCAAGGGGATCCTCAAGGCCGGCACGTCGAGCGTCGATTCCGCCGTCTTCATCACGCGCCGCGACGCCGCGTCCATGCTCGGCCAGGCCGACCCGGCGAACGCGGTCCTGGTCCGGACGGAGACGACGGGCAACGACGACGCCATGCGCCTGGTCCTGATGCAGTTCGGCGTGCAGGAGAAGATCTGGACCTGGGAGGACAAGTCCGCGGACTTCCTCGAGTCGATCGTGGGCTCGTTCGGGATCATCAACGCCATCAGCACGGGGGTGAGCCTGGTGATCGCCGTGGTCGTCATCTTCATCGTGATCTTCATCGGGATCGTCTACCGCAGAAAGCAGATCGGGATCCTCCGGGCGATCGGGATCGGCCGGTCGATCATCATCAAGTCCTACCTCTTCCAGGCGCTCTTCATCTGCACCTGCGGCACGCTCGCCGGCGGCGCCCTGCTCCTCGCGGTCCTCCAGTTCCTGGCCGGGAACCCCATCGTCTTCCCCGGTGGGCCCGTGGCGCCGTCCCTCGAGCCGGGCCTGGTGGTGCAGTCGGTGGCGAGCCTCTACGCCGCCTCGCTGATCGCGGGCTACCTGCCCTCGTGGCTGACCACGCGCGAGGAGATCCTCGACGCGATCAGGGGGTAAGATGATCCACGGCGAGCAGCTGACGAAGGTCTACGGGATGGGGAGCGTGGAGGTCCGCGCCCTCGACGGGGTGGATATCGAGATCGCGAAGGGCGAGTTCGTGGGGGTGATGGGCGCGAGCGGGAGCGGAAAGTCGACCCTGCTCCATATGCTCGGCCTGCTCGACCGGCCGACGGGCGGCGCCCTGGTCATCGACGGGGTGGACGTGACGCGGCTCTCCGAGGCCGACCGGGAGCGCTTCCGCCTGCGACGGCTCGGGTACGTCTTCCAGGACTACGCCCTCGTGCCCGAGCTGACGGCGCAGGAGAACGTGTACCTGCCATCCAAGGTGCGCGGGATGACGGCGAAGGAGTGCATCCTCGCGTGCGGGTCGATCCTGGAGCAGGTGGGCCTGAAGGACCGGGCGGGGTTCCTGCCGGGGGAGCTCTCGGGCGGGGAGCAGCAGCGGGTCGCGATCGCCCGGGCGCTCGTGAACCGGCCGGCCCTGCTGCTCGCGGACGAGCCCTGCGCGAACCTGGACTCGCGGAACTCGGTCCTGATCCTGGACCTGATCCGGGCCCTGAACCGCGAGCTCGCCCAGACGGTGGTGATGGTCTCGCACGAGGACTGGCACCGGAAGTACTTCGACCGGGTGCTCTTCCTGCGGGACGGCCGGATCGTCGAGGACGAGTACGCCGGGGACGCGCCGGGGACGGCGTGAGGCGTCCCGGCCCCGCGGTGCGGAGACCGGAACCGTCGTCTCTCGCGGATTATCGGTTCTTCAACAGTTCGGCCAGTTTATCGAGGACCTGCTCCAGGCCCGCCCTGGACATCTCCCGCGCCGAGTGCGTCGTGTAGCCGTACTCGGCGTAGGTCATCTCGGTCGTCCCCCCGAGGTCCTTCAACGCAATCACGTGGGGCACCTCTCCCGGAACGCCCTCGGGGATGCCGAGTGCCCGGGGGTCGAGCACCCTGCGGTCCCGGTCCGTAAACCGGTTGATGAACTCCAGCCGCTCGTTCGGAACGATCCTGGTGTACTCCCAGGTGTTGTACAGAACAGCACCTCCCATCTCCCGCGGCGCCTGCATCGAAACGAGCGAGGTACCGCCCTCGCGAAGGTCCATCTCGACGACCGGGACCGTGAAGCCCGCCGGTCCCCACCAGCGCTTCACCTGCTCGGACTGGG
>Ga0074193_1003225_pt1 | contig 12454 bp, 8 predicted proteins | sample EPASupsiteHSE605_FD_64523 | JGI IMG/M metagenome (GOLD analysis project Ga0074193, IMG submission 64523) | Bioremediated contaminated groundwater from EPA Superfund site, New Mexico - Sample HSE6-05 | ecosystem: Environmental > Aquatic > Deep subsurface > Groundwater > Contaminated ... | reverse complement strand
TTTTATTCACAACACGTAATTTGTTTAAGTTATCCACAAATGTGTATAAGTTTGTGTATAACTTTTTTATTGTCATTATTCTTTCATTTTTAGACAAGGGAGGTCCGTCAATGCCACCACAGTCGAATTCACTCCAATTATTGTGGCAGGAAACGCTAGAAAAACTAAAAAATGAACTTTCTAAGCCAAGCTTTGAAACATGGTTGAGTTCTACGCGACTTCTTAATATTGATGGAGATACACTTGTCATTAGTGTCCCCAATGAATTTGCTAAGGATTGGTTGGAAAGTCGTTACGCACCTATGATTCGTTCTTCTGTTCAATCTGTTTTAGGTCACTCTGTAAGTCTTCGCTTTATATTATCCCCTTCAGGAGGCACTTATAGTGAGGATCTCATTTATTCTGAGCCTATTCCTCCTTCAATTCACAAAGAAAGCGAATCTATTCCAAATTACCTGAATACCAAATACACCTTCGACACTTTTGTCATAGGAAATAGCAATCGTTTTGCTCATGCTGCTTCATTAGCTGTAGCAGAATCACCAGCTAAATCCTATAATCCTCTTTTCATTTATGGGGGGGTTGGTCTAGGAAAAACCCATCTCATGCATGCTATAGGGCATCATGTCCTTCAACGTTCACCTAATACTAAGGTTATCTATGTTTCTAGTGAGAAGTTCACAAACGAACTAATTGATTCCATTAGAGATGAAAACCCTGAAGAATTTCGCAATCATTACAGAAACGTTGATATCCTTCTGATTGATGATATTCAGTTTTTAGCTGGCAAAGAGCGAACTCAAGAAGAATTTTTTCATACATTTAATGCTCTTCATGAAGCTAATAAACAAATCATTATTTCTTCCGATCGACCCCCAAAGGAAATACCAACTTTAGAAGACCGGTTACGTTCCAGATTTGAATGGGGCCTAATTACTGATATTCAGGCACCTGATTTAGAAACACGAATTGCTATTTTACGTAAAAAAGCTAAAATGGAAAATCTTCAGGTTCCCAATGAAGTAATGGTCTACATTGCGGACAAAATTCGTTCCAATATACGTGAGCTTGAAGGAGCACTTATTCGAGTCATGGCTTTTGCTTCACTGAGTTCAATCCCCATAACCCAAGAAGTTGCCGTAGAAGCATTAAAAGATATTATTCCTGCTAATAATACTAAGCAGATAACCATTGAAATTATCCAAGAATCTGTCGCGAGATTTTTTAACTTATCACCCACTGATTTTAAGGCAAAGAAAAGAACCCGTGCCGTAGCATTTCCGAGACAAATCGCTATGTACCTTTCTCGCCAACTCACAGATTTTTCTTTGCCTAAAATCGGAGACGAATTTGGTGGTCGAGATCATACTACGGTAATGCATGCATACGATAAAATCTCACAAGCCTTGATTAACGATCCGGTATTGGAGAAAAAAGTGAATGAAATAATTCAACGTATTCAAACGGATTAAATTATGTTTATAACCTGTTGATAAAGTCGAAATATTTTTTTGTATGTGGACACGTGGATAATCTAATCCGTTTGTCCACAACTTTTTCAACTCCCTTTTCTCAGTAGTTTAGAGATGTCGATCAACTTATACACATGTTGACAAGCTATACTACTACAACTACTACCTATTATCTTATTATTAATAACCCAGTTTAGAACAATAGGGATAAAATTTTATAGGAGGATTCGATTCATATGAAAATCTTCTGTTCAAAAGACGCACTGCTTACAGGTGTAAACGCTGTTCAAAAGGCTGTATCTAATAAAAATCCATTACCAGTTCTTCAAGGGATTCTTATTCAGGCCGAAAATCAGTCTTTACAATTTGCAGCTACTGATCTTGAAATAGGGATTCGTTGTGATGTTCCCGCTCAAGTTACTGAGGAAGGAACAATGATCGTTCCTGCTAAACTATTTACAGAGGTTGTTCGTAAATTACCAGATACGACAATAGTATTAGAAGAACAAGATAAGGCAATTACAATTGGTTATTACCAATCAGAAATTGTTTTAAATGGGTATGATCCTGAGGAATTTCCCTTACTTCCAGATTTACTTGAACCCTTATCATTTGTATTACCTACGATAATCTTTAAAAATATGATTAAACAAACTTTATTCTCTTGTGCTGCGGAGGAAAATAGACCAGTTTTTAATGGAATACTTTTACAAATTGAAGGTTCAAATATCCGATTAGTTGCCACAGATACACATCGTTTGGCTTACATTATTTCGGAAATAACGAATCCCCAAGAAACTCGTTTTAGTGGTATTATTCCCTCTAAAACTCTTTCGGAAATTTACCGTTTACTAAGAGATGAGGATGAAGTCCTAACGATTAGTTACAGTAATAATCAAATAGTGTTTCAGTTTGGGTCTATTTATTTAATTTCGAGACTTATTGAAGGTCAATTTCCTAACTATAAACAAGTTATTCCCCAAACATGTGAAACCAAAGTATATTTATCTGTAAAGGAATTTCTTGATGCTGTAGAACGAGCATCCTTGCTATCCCGCGATAAAAGTGGAGCTAATATTATAAGGATTAATGTTGAAAGCAGCGAATTAAGGATTGATCAGACTTCTGAGTTAGGTAAGATATCCGAGCAGATAGGCATAGAAATGGAAGGAAAAGATGTTAGGATTGCTTTTAATGCTAAATTTCTTATTGATGCATTAAAAGTAATAGATAGCGATCGGATTTTATTTGAATTATCTGGACCATTTAGCCCAGGAGTAATGCGTCCATTAGATAATCCAAATTATATTTATCTTGTATTACCGGTAAGAACGTCTTAACTAAAATTATGATGATATATAATATTTGCCTACAAAATTTTCGTAATTATAAAAATGAAACTATCCAGTTCATGCCTGGAACAAATATTTTGATAGGAGACAATGGTCAGGGTAAGACAAACATAATTGAAGGTATTTATTACCTCTTAACAGGTAAATCTTATAGAGTACATCGGGAACAAGAACTTTTACGTTGGGAGCAAAGTGAGTTTCATCTTTATGGAGATTTTATAACAAATAACCATAAAGTTTCAGTGGAAAGTCATTATAAAGATAAAAGGAAAATAGTAAAAATCAACCAAGTACCTTGTCAACGTTTATCTGATTTTGTCGGTACCATTAACGTAATCTTCTTTTCTCCGGATGACCTTGTCATGATTAAAGGAGGGCCTTCGGAAAGAAGAAGATTTTTAGACTTACATATTGCTCAAATGCGTCCGGGACATGTAAGTATTCTTAATGCGTATAATAAAGCTATTCAACAAAAAAGTGCTTTATTAAAGTCTTATACAGAAAAACATTTCAAATACTCACAAATACAACTTTGGAATGAACAAATTATAGAATTAGGAAAGAAAATTATCCTCAATAGAGCAGATCTAACACAACGTTTACAAGATGCAGCAAACCCTATTTATGAAAGTCTATCCTCAAAAAAAGAAAATTTGCAGGTTTTTTATTATGCATTGGGCAAAAGAACTGTAACAGAGGCTATCTCCGAATTTTCCAAATTAATGAATGATAAATTAGAACAAGAAATAGAACGTCAAATGATTCTCGTTGGACCCCATCGGGATGATCTTCAAATTCTTTTAAATGATAAGCCAGGGCGACTGTATGCATCACAAGGTCAACAACGTTCTTTAGTTTTGAGTTTAAAACTTGCCGAGTTAGAGCTTATACGTCAGGAAAAAGGGGAATATCCCCTTCTTTTACTTGATGACGTTTTGTCTGAATTGGATCGTTTTAGGAGAGACTACTTAATACAGTTTATTAAGTCTTCACATATTCAGACTCTTATTACTATGACAAGTGCCGATAATCACCTGGAATTAGGGAAACTTTACCATGTTGAACAAGGCCATATAAGGAGGGAAATTTAATTGTATATACATCTTGGCGGAGATGTTTTGATAAAGAAAGATAAGATAGTAGCAATTATAGATTTAGAAATGACAAAGGTAAGTCAGGTTAACCATATATTTTTAGACAATATCAAAAAACATTATAAAAATATTCGTTATATTTCTGATCCAGGCAGAGAGAAGACCTTAATAGTAACAATATCTGATTTATTCTTTTCTCCAATTTCCTCAATTACTTTATTTAAACGTTCAGATATGGAAATTGGAAAAGATTATTAAGAATTTAAGCTTTGATTTAAAAATTGGCTTTAAATTGATACATCCAAATTTTTAGTGTACAATAATAAGGTTGAAGGCATTTTTTGGTATTGGGTAAGCAAGTATAAATTATGGAACAAATAGGCCATCCCGGCGCCTTGCCATTCTTGGCGGCGCTCTAACCTCGAACGTCCTGTTCGAGTCATGGCCAGCAGTCCCTTCTCGCCGACCTTGGCTAAAGGGACACTTGGCCATCCATGGCCAGCGCATAAATGCAACTATGGTGACGCCGGCCACTGAGGTCTCGGCACTAGCCAAGTTTTCTATAGGAGGAAACAGCTTTGCAAGAAAACAAAGAGCAACTAGTTCAAACTACGAGTGACAATTATAATGCGGGGCAAATCGAAGTGCTTGAAGGTTTAGAGGCTGTCCGTAAACGTCCTGGTATGTATATTGGTACCACAGGTCTACGTGGTCTGCATCATCTTGTTTACGAAATCGTTGATAACAGTATTGATGAGGCCTTAGCAGGTTTTTGTGATAAAATTGATGTTTTAATTCACGTAGACAACAGCATTACCGTAATAGATAATGGACGCGGAATTCCTGTAGATATTCATCCTAAAACTGGTAAACCTGCGGTGGAAGTTGCTTTGACGGTATTACATGCTGGAGGAAAATTTGGTGGAAGTGAAAGTGCCTATAAAGTATCAGGGGGGCTTCATGGAGTCGGTTTAAGTGTTGTCAATGCTTTATCAAAATGGTTAGTTGTTGAGGTTTCTAAAGGAGGCTATATTTATCATCAGGAATATGCCAAAGGGAAACCAACCACAGAGTTGATAAACATTGGGGAAACTGAAAATAATGGTACTAAGATTAAATTTATACCTGATTCGGAAATATTTGAGGATACTGTTTACGACTTTGATATTTTGGCCCATCGACTAAGAGAACTATCGTTTCTAAATAAAAGTATTACAATTAATTTAACGGATGAACGTACTAACGTTAAAGAAACGTTTACACATTCAGGTGGTATTCAAGATTTTGTTATATACCTCAATAAAAGTAAAGATTGTTTGCATCCTATGCCAATATATATTGAAACCACTAAGGACAATGTTCAAGTTGAGGTTTGTATTCAATATAATGATAGTTATGCCGAGAATTTGTTTTCCTATGCGAATAATATTAATACCCAAGAAGGGGGAACCCATGAGGCGGGCTTTAAGTCGGCTTTAACGAGGGTAGTTAATGATTATGCCCGTAAAAGTAATATGCTAAAAACTGCAGATTCTAATCTTTCTGGGGATGACATTAGAGAAGGATTAACTGCTGTAATTTCTGTCAAAGTTCCTGATCCTCAGTTTGAAGGACAGACGAAAACAAAACTTGGAAATAGTGAAATAAGAGGTATTGTGGACTCTGCAACTGGAGAGGGTCTAACAATTTTCCTAGAAGAAAATCCAGCGATTGCTCGAAAGTTTATTGATAAATCGGTTCAAGCAGCCCGTGCAAGGGATGCTGCCCGCAAAGCAAGGGAGTTAACTCGCCGTAAAAGTGCTTTGGAAGGAACCTCTCTTCCTGGTAAACTAGCAGATTGCTCTTGGAAGGAACCAGATTTGTGTGAAATGTACATTGTAGAGGGTGATAGTGCAGGTGGTTCGGCAAAACAAGGTAGGGATCGTAGGTTCCAAGCCATTTTGCCCTTACGGGGGAAAATTATTAATGTTGAAAAAGCGAGGCTCGATAAAATATTAGGGAATACAGAAATTAGAGCGATGATTACAGCGATGGGAACGGGTATATCCGATGAATTTGATATTTCAAAAGCTCGTTATCATAAGTTAATTATTATGACCGATGCTGACGTAGATGGTGCTCATATTCGAACATTATTGCTGACCTTCTTTTATCGTTATATGAGACCTTTAATCGAAAATAATTTTGTTTATATTGCGCAACCGCCTCTTTTTAAAATTAAAAAGGGGCGAGACATTCAATATGCTTACACGGATAATGAACTAACAAAAATCCTTGAAAGAATTGGTCGCGAAAAGGTAGAACTTCAGCGCTACAAAGGTTTGGGAGAAATGAATCCTGACCAATTATGGGAAACCACGATGGATCCTGCAAACCGAACTATCTTACGAGTGACTATGGAGGATGCCATGAGGACTGAAGAAATGTTTTCAGTATTAATGGGTGACAAAGTTGAACCTCGTCGTGACTTTATTAATCGCTATGCTAAAGATGTTCGTAATCTAGATACTTAAAGGAGTGCTCATTCATGGCGGATGAAATATTGGGAGGGAAAGTCCTTCCCATTGAAATTGCGGAAGAAATGCGAAAATCATTTATCGATTATTCGATGAGTGTTATCGTTAGCCGTGCTTTGCCTGATGTTCGAGACGGGCTCAAACCAGTTCATCGCAGAATACTATATACTCTTCATGAGTTGGGTCTGACTCCTAACAAGCCTTATAGTAAGTCGGCTCGTCTTGTCGGGGATTGCATGGGTAAATTTCACCCCCACGGGGATTCTTCAATTTATGATGCAGTTGTTCGTTTGGCACAAGATTTTGCTAGTCGCTATCCGCTTGTTGACGGACATGGCAACTTTGGTTCAATTGATGGAGACTCTGCCGCGGCTATGCGTTATACTGAATTACGAATGGCTAAATTGGCAACATATATGTTGGCAGATATCGATAAAGACACTGTGGATTTTGCCCTTAACTACGATGAGAAACAAGAAGAGCCTACAGTTTTGCCTTCTAAATTTCCAAATTTGCTTGTGAACGGTTCGTCAGGAATTGCCGTAGGGATGGCAACAAATATTCCACCTCATAATTTATCAGAAGTCATCGAAGCGACGATTGCTTTGATGACTAATCCTGAATTATCAGTTGATGAGCTAATTAACTATGTAAAAGGTCCAGACTTTCCAACGGGTGGAACGATTATGGGTCATGAAGGAATTAGATCTGCTTATCTGACTGGCAGAGGTTCGATTAAGATACGAGCTAAAGCTCAGATTGAACGCATGGAAAAGTCAGGAAAAACCCGTATTCTTGTCACAGAAATTCCGTTTATGGTCAATAAAGCTCGAATGATTGAGAAAATAGCAGACCTTGTTCGTGATAAGAAAATTGATGGGATTACTGACCTAAGGGATGAATCGGATCGATCAGGGATGCGTATTGTTATTGAGTTAAGACGGGATGTCAATCCGAAAGTCATCTTGAACCAGCTCTACAAGCATACCCAATTGGAAGATACATTTGGCGTAAATATGCTTGCCTTGGTCAATGGTCAACCGAGAACATTGACACTTAAGGATATGATCCATTACTTTATTGAACATCAAAAGGATGTTATTGTCCGAAGAACCAGATTTGAACTCAATAAAGCGGAGGCAGAAGCTCATATTATCGAGGGACTGAGGATCGCACTTGATCATATTGATGAAGTTATTGAAACTATTCGTTCTTCAGCGGATGAATCAAATGCTAGAGAAAATCTTACAATTCGTTTTGGTTTAAGTGAAAAACAGGCCCAAGCTATTGTCGATATGCGATTAAAGCGTTTGACTGGATTAGAACGGGAAAAACTGGAAAATCAATATCAGGAAATCATGAATACCATTGCCTATCTGAAGTCAGTTCTTGCATCAGAAGCCATGGTTATCGGGATTGTTAAGAACGAATTGGAAGAGATTAATCGCAAATTTGGTGATTCACGTAAAACGCTTATTACGGTTGATGTTAGTAAAATGGACATTGAAGATCTTATTGCCGTAGAGGACGTGGTTGTTACTGTAACGCATTATGGGTATATTAAGCGGTTGCCTCTAAATACTTATAAGAGTCAGAACCGAGGGGGCAAAGGCGTCCACGGAATGGCAACCAAAGAACGAGACTTTGTGGAACATCTCTTTACTACGACAACACATCACTATATACTTTTCTTTACATCACAAGGAAAAGTGTATCGATTAAAAGCTCATGAAATTCCAGAAGCTAGTCGTACTGGTAAGGGAACTGCCGTTATAAACCTTTTAAATTTAGGTCAGCACGAAATGATTACGGCAGTCATGGCAATTAAAGATTATAGTCCTGATTTCTTTCTAATAACCGCTACTAAAAAAGGCATCATGAAAAAGACAGCATTGCAAGAATATGACTCATCTCGAAAAGATGGGTTAATTGCTCTGACCTTGGATGAAGGGGATGAACTAATTGGGGTCAAGCTAACCCAAGGGTTAGATGATATTCTTTTAGCAACAAAAAATGGAATAGCTATTCGTTTTCCAGAGTCTGATGTTCGTTATATGGGACGTACAGCGCGTGGAGTGAAAGGAATAAAACTAGAGACTAATGATTTAGTTGTAGGTATGGATGTGATTGGTGATGAAGGTGAACTTTTAACAATGAGTGAAAACGGATTCGCCAAGCGCACTGATCTTAAAGAATTTAGAGTTCAAGGACGTGGCGGTAGAGGAGTCATTGTCATGAAATTGAACGCTAAAACCGGGACATTAGTTGGAATTAAAGTTGTGCAAGTGGAAGATGAGTTAATGGTGATTACGAATAATGGAATTATGCTTCGAATACCTGTTTCAAGCATTTCGAATCAAGGTCGTTCCGCACAAGGGGTTTTAGCCATGCGTACCGGTGAAAGTAGTGTTGTTGCGTTTGCTAAGGTATTAATGAAAGATGATGGAGAAATTGAGGAAGGTGATAATTCTGAGGATTCAGAAGATGAAGAGTAAAATTGACAAAATTCGGGCAAGGTGTTACCATGTCTGTCGTCAGACAAATCTATATGGTCTTATGCCCTAGGTTACCCAACTAAACTAAAGCTTCAAATGGGTATTACACATTACGTTTAACTAACAAATTTTTAGGGGGAACTATTAAATGACTGATATTGGTTCATTAAAAGTAAAAACTGGACTAGCCGAAATGCTAAAAGGCGGAGTTATCATGGATGTAACCACCCCTGAGCAAGCAATAATTGCAGAAGAGGCCGGAGCTTGTGCTGTAATGGCTTTAGAACGTGTTCCTTCGGATATACGTGCTGAAGGTGGAGTCGCTCGAATGGCGGATCCATCAATTATTCAAAATATAATGGCTGTGGTATCTATTCCTGTTATGGCAAAAGCACGTATAGGGCATTTTGTAGAAGCCCAAATTTTAGAAGCATTAGGTGCAGATTATATTGATGAATCTGAAGTATTAACACCTGCAGACGATACTTATCATATTAATAAGCATGACTTTAAGGTGCCCTTTGTTTGCGGTTGCCGTAATCTAGGAGAAGCATTACGTCGAATCGGAGAAGGAGCCGCCATGATTCGTACCAAAGGAGAACCTGGTACGGGTAACGTCGTTGAAGCAGTTCGACATATGCGGACCGTAATGAGTGAAATGCGTGCTTTAACCTTAAAGCCTAAAGAGGAGCTTATGTCAGCCGCTAAAGATATGGGTGCTCCTTATGATTTAGTTCTTTATGTAGCGGAACACGGTAAACTACCCGTTGTTAACTTCGCTGCAGGGGGTATAGCTTCGCCGGCTGATGCTGCATTGATGATGCAACTAGGAGTGGATGGTATTTTTGTGGGCTCAGGTATCTTTAAATCAGGCGACCCAAAAGCACGTGCAAAAGCTATTGTTATGGCAACAACTCACTATAAAGATGCAAAATTACTTGCCGAAATTTCCAAGGATTTAGGACAACCAATGTCCGGAATAGAAATTTCAACATTGACCGAATCCCAACGTATGCAAGAACGGGGTTGGTAAGAATGAAAAAGCGTGTTGGCGTATTGGCACTGCAAGGTGCTTTTCGCGAGCACCGGCAGGTTCTAGAACAATTGGATTGCGATGTTGTAGAAGTGCGCAAAACAAGTGATCTTGATGGAATACAGGGTCTTATTATTCCAGGTGGAGAAAGTACGACCATTGGTAAACTCCTGAGAATCGATGAGATGGGTGAAAAGATTAAGGAGCTTGGCGCTAAGGATATGCCAATTTTCGGAACTTGCGCAGGTATGATCCTACTTAGTAAAACTATTGTAAACAGTGAACAGTATAGCTTGAACCTTATGGATACAGTGGTAGAACGAAATGCATTTGGAAGGCAAGTAGCAAGTTTTGAAACTGATCTTATAGTACCTGCCTTAGGTCATAATCCCTTACGTGCTGTTTTTATTAGAGCACCTTACCTTAGAAAGGTTGCACCAAATGTTGGAATATTAGCTGAGTATGATGGCAAAATTGTCTTTGTGCGACAAGGAAATTTATTAGCCAGTTCATTTCATCCAGAGCTTACGTCAGATCATAGAGTTCATCAGTATTTTTTGAACATGATCGATTGAACAATAATCTTAAAAATATAAATTGTTCTACCTTCTAGAAATTATAACTGTACGTTATAATTTCTAGAAGGTCACTTCTCGCCATCCCGGCGGACACCTATGCCATCCATGGCGGTGTACTAATCTCGAACATCCATGTTCGAGTCGTGGCTACAGGGACACTTGGCCATCCGTGGCCAGCACATAAATTCAACTAAGGCGACCGCCGGCGACAGAAGTCTTGGCGCTAGCCAAGTTTTCTTTATACTAGTCAGAAAGTATAACTTTTCGTTGCATACTTTCTGGAAGGCCCCTTCTCGCCATCACGGCACCTTGCCATCCATGGCGGTGCACTAACCTCGAACATCCTTGTTCGAGTCTTGGCTACAGGGGCAATCGGCCATCCATGGCCAGCGCATAAGTGCAACTATGGCGATCGCTTGCGCCTATGGCTTGGCGCTAGCCAAGTTTTCTAATAGGCATGGGAGGGTGTTTAGTTTGTTGGATCTCAAGTTTGTTCGTAATAACCCTGAAGTGGTTAAGGAAGCATTAGAAAAGCGCCATGTTTCGATTAGTCTCGACAACTTCTTAAAACAAGAAGAAGAAAGGCGTAAACTACTTTTCAAAGTTGAGACTTTAAAAGCCCGTCGCAATTCAGTTTCAGAAAATGTTGGGCGTCTAAAGAAAGGTGGAAAAGATGCCGAAAGTCTCGTTTTAGAAATGCGAGAAGTTGGTCAAACCATTAAAGACTTAGAAGAAACATCAGCGAACATTGTACGAGAGATGGAAAAAGTACTCTATGAAATTCCAAACATACCCCACGTCTCTGTGCCAGTAGGTTCAGACGAAAGCGCCAATGTTGAAATTCGTAATTGGGGAACTCCTCGTGTTTTTGATTTTGAACCGAAGGCCCACTTTGAAGTCGGTGAAAAATTAGATGTGTTTGATTTCGTCAGAGCTGCTAAAGTAACTGGGGCTCGTTTTACGTTTTATAAAGGGTTAGGCGCTAAGCTAGAACGTTCTCTTATTTCGTTTATGCTTGATCGTCACACCGCTAAGGGATATACAGAAATACTTCCTCCCTATATGGTCAATCGCACTTCCATGACGGGGACAGGACAACTCCCAAAATTTGAGGATGACGCCTTCAAAGTTGTTGGAACAGACTACTTCTTAATTCCTACGGCCGAAGTGCCTGTGACAAATCTTTATCGTGATGAAATATTAGATGGTAGTCAATTGCCGATTCGCCACTGCGCATTCAGTTCATGTTTTCGCTCTGAAGCTGGTTCGGCGGGGAGAGATACAAGAGGGCTTATCCGACTACACCAGTTCAACAAAGTAGAACTGGTCAAGTTTTCACTTCCTGAAAATTCTTATGAGGAACTTGAATTACTGACAAAGGATGCCGAAAGTATTCTTCAAGAATTAGAACTTCCCTATCGAGTCATGGTATTATCTACGGGAGATCTTGGCTTTTCATCTGCTAAAACCTATGATTTAGAAGTATGGCTACCTAGTTTCAATACATTTAGAGAAATCTCTTCCTGCAGTAACTTTGAAGATTTTCAAGCACGTCGAGCAAATATTCGTTTTCGCAGAGGACCTAAGGGTAAACCAGAGTTTATTCATACATTGAATGGTAGCGGATTAGCGATCGGACGCACGGTTGCGGCGATTATGGAAAATTATCAGGAAAAAGACGGTAGGGTACGAGTCCCTAAAGCATTAAAACCTTATATGGGTGTCGAATATATTGGATAATTTCAACTCAACTATAAAGCTTAATTAATAATAGCACTGAACTTTTTAATTGTAAAAAAATAGTAATTAATAATAGTTGAAATCTATGAATATATGTGGTATGATTTTCTTCGGGTGTTTTACTTGGAGGGGTGTTCGAGTGGTTTATGGACCCGGTCTTGAAAACCGGTGACT
>Ga0074193_1002088_pt1 | contig 12454 bp, 12 predicted proteins | sample EPASupsiteHSE605_FD_64523 | JGI IMG/M metagenome (GOLD analysis project Ga0074193, IMG submission 64523) | Bioremediated contaminated groundwater from EPA Superfund site, New Mexico - Sample HSE6-05 | ecosystem: Environmental > Aquatic > Deep subsurface > Groundwater > Contaminated ... | reverse complement strand
CATTTTAATGTTTGCCTTCATCCTGATTAGTAATTCTGTTTCATATATCTGTAGTCAATCAATATATGTTGAGAATAGTCAGTATCCAAATTATTACAATACATTTCTTAACCCAGGCGAAGCTGTTTGTCTTGTTCATAACAATTTAGCGAGAGTGGCACTAGTAATGCAAGAATGGGAATATGGTAGTCTCATATATGATAACAATGGAGTTCTAAGTACATCATACAGCAGTTCAAGTACAGGAGGTTATTTCACAGGAATCAATAACAATGGGGTTTTTGTATTATCTGTATCAACATCAAGCACACTTCGTTTTTCAACATCGGTATTGAATCAATCATGTAACCATATGGTGATTTCAAATCTTCAATATGATACTTTCACAATTGATTTATATGGAACAATAACCTATAGTCCAGATTTTGCAATGATGGCATCAGATTCTTATTGCTATATTAATCATAACACTCAATCCCAAAAGTATCAGATGTATATTGATACAGATTATGGATATGATTATTTGAGTGTTTACTCAAATTCTTATTCGAAAAGGGAATATTCTGGAAGACAGTCTATCAATCTTCAGAGCTCTTCCAAATCTCCTTATTATTTTTCATTTGACACAATGATGAATTGCCAATCTTCATATGTTGGTATCATAATCTCAAATTCATATTCATCAACTTATTATGGAACTCGAGGCTCTTTTACCAATGTTTCCGATCACAGTCCAATTGGATATGCTTCAAGTAATACATTCAACATCCCAACTCATACACCAACATCAGATAGTAGCTACCATTATTCATCTGGTGGTGGTAGTGGAGGATCATTTTTTGTCCTATATTTCACAATAGGGGCAGTATTGCTTACAATCAATATCATTATTCTATGTATATATCCAAATAGAATGTTCCACATAGGTTTAGGTAGTTGCTGCTGCTGCTGTTGTTGCAATGATGATATAGAACGTTATAGATCGTATTATTATGATCATCCAAAAGATTTTTGTTGTTGCTGCTGTGGATATGGTAGTCATTATCATAGTAGGAGGAGTACCATTCATGTTTCGGGAGGTGGTAATCCAGCTGAAGCGGGATGCGTTTTGTTCATCTTTTTACTTATATTCCTTATTCTTCTATTTCCCATCATGATGACATATATTTTAATAGCATTATTGATAACTGATGATGATGAACGAGAAATGGAGAAGAGTAATTTTAGGGGAAAACAGCACCATCAAAACGATAACCACCACAACAGCACCAACAAATCACTTGTTCCAGATGTTCCATCATACTCACCAGCAGCTCCAAATATGTATGGCCAAGCAATGCCACAGGCTCCATATCCATCTCCTCAATATGGAGTTCCAATGTCACCTCAACCATATCAACAATACCCAGTTCCTAATGGTCCATATCCTCCACCCAATGTTCAATACCAAATTCCAAACGCCCAATATCCAAATGCTCCTCCACAATACCAAGTAGGACCAACTAACCAACCAAACCAAGGTGCTCCCCCACAATACCAAGTAGGGCCAACTAACCAACCAAACCAAGGTGCTCCCCCCCAATAGAAGTGCTTTAAGTTTATTTAAATAAACCCTCAACGATTAAAATTCTCAATTATTTTGAAAGCGCGATAATCGTGGTTGTCATATTGCTTGTGTGATACCATCTACCAAGATATGCTTTCTGTCGGATCTCAATTTTTAGGGTTTGTTATTGGCCAAAAGATAGGACAGGGAGCATTTGGGGAGATATACTCTTGTGTTGATCAAAACAATGGACTATTATGGGCGATTAAAACCGAATCATCTGACGCCAAACGGAAAACACTATTTTTTGAGTTTCAAATTTTAACTCATATACAGTCTTCTCCGTATTTTCCGAGACTAGGTACATTTGGGAAAGGGATCCATTTTTCATTTTATTCGATGGAACTTCTTGGGCCTTCATTATCTGCGATTATTAAAGCTATCCCAGATCACAGGCTTTCTTTTTCTACTGCCATCAGAACATGCTATCATATACTTAAAGGGATTGAAGCATTACATGTTTTTGGGTTCATACATCGAGATATCAAACCAGGGAATGTATTATCTCGTGAAGGATCAGAATGTCCTTTATCAATCATTGACTTTGGTTTATCACATGTATATATTGATCCAAACACAGGAAAACATGTGTCGCAAAGAAATAGGGTTGGTTTTCGAGGAACCAAGATATATGCTTCCATAAATGCTCACCAAGGGTTCGATTTATCTAGACGAGATGATTTGATTTCCTGGTTTTATTTGTCTATCGAGCTGGTAACAGGATGGCTTCCTTGGAGGGATAAAATATCAAAGAGCGAGATTCTGGAGTTGAAATTGGGCTTTGATTTGGATAAAATTCTTAGTTCCAATATGTTAGAATTTAAAAACATTTGGGCTCATATTTCCAGCCTTTCATTTATTGATAAGCCAGACTATCATTTGATATATACAATTTTAGAAAGGATTATGCATCAAAGCTATGTGGAGATGAATTCTGCATATGATTGGTGTTCAATGTTGACATCATATAGATCAAAAGTAGGGCAATCATTGAATTCACTGAATATAAAAACTGATATCCCATATGTCAAACAAATAGATTCATCTAAGAATCAAAAGATCCAAGATAATCTATTAGGTCCCTATTTGAATGTTCATCCTCCATTTAGCCAATCCTCAGAATCAAATCATTGTTGTTGTGAATGTTAAAGAGTATTATTTATTCAAACATGGTATTTTGTTTCTGTTAATATATCATTTCCATTGATATTAGGGGACATCATTTCTTCAATTTTTTCTTTTTCAAGGAATTCTTTATCAAGCATGGTGTCGAAGAACTGGGATTCTAAACACCCATGAATTGAAGGTCTATCATTAGGATCCGTGCTCATCATTGAATCAATGAGATTTATCAGTGCGATTGGAGCATTTTCAAATAACCCACCTTGATACATTGGTCTTTTTGTATAAACGATAGTTCGAAGAGACTCAAAGGGTATATGGGGATACACAGTGCTGCCAGTCATCATATAGTAAAAAGTCGCACCAAGCGACCATATATCAGAAGGATAGCTGTGTGGTTTTCTGTTAAGTAGTTCAGGAGCAGAAAAGGAGCATGTGCCGCGATTACATTTACATATTGAAGATTCATTAAGCAAAGTCGATAACCCAAAGTCTGTTATTGCAGGTTTTATATCTTCTTTTGTAACTCTAAATAGCAAAACGTTCGCAGGCTTGATATCTCCATGTAATATCTTCTTATTATGTAAATATCTTATCCCTAATACAATCCTATACATAATCCTAGCACACATTCCCAAAGAATTTAACGCTTTTTCACGCACAGCCATTTCCAAATCCCCCATATTCGCAGTTCTCATAATTATTGCTCGATACCCAGAATCGTCAACAGCTCTAATAAGCTTCATAACATATCTGTGGTTTATTCTGTCCATAATAGATGTCTCTATTTCAACTTCTTGCCGAGGTATTATTTCCATGTCAATAACCTTAGCTATAACCTTCTCCCGAGTCATGGGATCTATGGCTGACACTATTACGGAGTACTGAGAACGGCAAACAGCATTAAGAAGTTTATATCGTCCAAATTTTGTGGGGATTTTGCGACTCATCAAATAACAAATTTACTTTATAGCCAAAAAGTGCAAAATTTTTGTTACCCTTAAAGGGAAAAACATTCTGAAACGTGGCCGATTAGGCCGGTTTGACAGACCAACGGTTTTCCTTTTTTCATGTCCCACCGCAAGTTTAATGCACCTCGCCGTGGATCCCTCGGATTCCTCCCACGTGGCCGCTCACATGCTGTTCGTGGTCGTGTTCGCTCATGGCCAAGAGATGATGCCACCCAAAAGCCACACCTTTGTGCCTTCATTGGTTTCAAGGCTGGTATGACCCATGTTGTTCGTGATGTCGTTCGTGCTGGCTCCCGCCTTAACAAGAAGGAAACTGTTGAACCAGTTACCATCATTGAAACACCACCAATGGTTGCTGTCGGTGTCATCGGTTACAAGGAAACACCACAAGGCATGAAGCCAATCACCACTGCCTGGGCTTCCTTCGTTTCCAACGAAATGAAGCGCTGCTACTACAAGAACTGGTACCAATCAAAGGCTCGTAAGGCTTTCGGTTCCCTCGAAGAAGAAATCAAGCAAGGAACAATGGATAAGCGTATGGAAAAGATCACTAAGGAAGCTACAGTTGTCCGCCTTATCGCTCACACCCAAATGAACACCCTTAACCTTGGTCAACGCAAGTCTCACATCATCGAAATCCAAATCAACGGTGGTGATATTGCTGCTAAAGTTGCTTTCGCCAAGTCCCTCTTCGAAAAGAAGATCAACGTTTCTGATGTCTTTGCTGAAGGCGAACAAGTTGACACAATTGGTGTTGGTAAAGGTTTCGGTTGGGAAGGTGTTATCCACCGTTATGGTACAAAGAGACTTCAAAAGAAGACTCACCGTGGTCGCAGGAAGGTCGCTTGCATTGGCCCATGGAATCCAAAGAGAGTTATGTGGACTGTTGCCCGTTATGGTCAACGTGGTTGCCACCACCGTACTGAATTGAACAAGAGGATCTACCGCATGGGAGTTGCTCAAAAGGAAGGAGTTGAAAACGCTGGTGGTTCAACATCATTCGATCTCTCCAAGAAGAGCATCAACCCAATGGGTGGCTTCCCACACTATGGTATGGTCAAGCACGATTTCCTTATGATCAAGGGATCCCTTGTTGGTACAGTCAAGCGCGCTATCACTCTTCGTAAGTCCCTCAACATCAACACTAAGAGAATCGCTACTGAAGAAATCAACCTTAAGTGGATCGATACATCCTCCAAGTTTGGTCATGGCCGCTTCCAGACCAAGGAAGAGCGCAACAAGTATCTTGGTAAGCTTAAGATCTCCAAGACTGCTGAAAAGAAGGCTTAAATACCATAAATTCCTTATCTTCATTTATTGTTTTCTAATTAATCCTTTATCCAGAGCAGAATCCATCAAGTCAAGTCCTCGTCTGATTTGAGCGATTGAGTTCTGGATTTCCTCCCTTTGTTCTTTTCTCCTGATCTCTGCCTCATTCTTTCTCAAGAGCTTTCTCATTCTCCTATTTTCCTCATTTTCATCTGCTTCAGCTTGAGCGATTGCTTCATATTCGTGTTCAGCAGTTTCAAGAACTTTTTTATTCTTTGCTCTCAGTTGCATTTTTATCTCTTCTTCTCTTTCTTTAATTACTTTGGCTGCTGTTTGTTTAATTCGTTTTGCATTTTCCATCTCAATTTTGTCATTTCTAATTTTTGTTCTTATTTGAGCTTCTTCTAGAACTTTTGAATTTAATATTTCCTTGGCTTTCCTATCTCTTGAATCTTTGCGGATTTTTCTCATTGCAGTGATTTGTCTGTTTACATTTGTTTGATGTTTGAGCGAAAAACAATCAGAAACCGCATTATTGAGCCGAAGAAGTGCTTTCACTACAACATCATCAATATCTTTTTGTTCAATAATTTTTCTGGATCCGAGTCTCCGCTTCCTGACATTGTATAGGTTTGCATCTACCCTTCGAATATAAATATTGTCGAGAGAATTTGTTAATAGTTCCATATCACCTTCCTCAGGACAAAAAGGGATTTCATTTTCCAATCCCAAAGCTTGCAAAGCCTCGTTTCTTCTCTGTCTCATTTAAAATCTAAACGTACAGGATTTTAAGAGATATGTTTACTATGTTAGTATTAATTATTAGAATAGAGAGCCCTCCACCAATAGGAATGCATGTTATCATACGTGCTTAAATATGTTTTATTATAAACAATTGCAGAAGGGAAATATATAATGGAAAACACAATTAACCCATATTTTCCCACAATGCTTGTAAACATGTGGGGCAAACCAATCAGATATGCAAATACTTGTGCAGGAATTGCTATTCTGATAATTGAATCACCATTAATGAATACAAGGAATAATAGCCAAACAAAGACAAACACGGACATTGGAAAGCAGGTTGACACTAAAGATGCTCCACCAAATAATAAAGGCCCGTACACATAGAATATAGAATGGATTGTTCTGAGGTTGGAAATACTGTCAGATATAGCAAAAAAATGTTTGAATATTTTAAGACTAATACTTGATGAAGATTGATGAACTAAGAAGAGACCTGACACATACTGAGATGGCTTATTAAAGCTAAAAAACACAAAATAGAATATCAAAGACGCTGATAAAATAGCCGAGCTGCGAAGAGGCCTTTTTTGTAATATATGCAGTACTATATATGCTACAGCAACCGCAATACCTTCCACATGACAATACACAATCAGGATGATTGTAATAAGTTCAAATGAAAACATGTCCATACCAAAGCAAATAAAAGAAAAATAGAGTAATGAACTAAATAATGAGTCAAAAGTTGGTGTTACCCGATACATTATAGTAGAAATTGGAACGAAACAGGATGCAATTGTTATTATTGTGGGGTTGCTAATATTAAACATAACCAACAACCTCCGAAATAGATACAATGAGGATAAGGAGAACAAAAATGAGCACATAATGAGGGTGTATACTAAATTCCAGTTAAAAGTATGCTGAATTAATGATAATAGTCTTGAATACAGATTATCCGAAGGAATCATGGTTTTTAAATGGGAAGATATTCGATTTTCCAATGATAATGCTTTGATTTGATAGGATGGAGAGTCATCAAAGAGGAATAATGAATACAGAGCATTTTTTCGATGAAAATATACTAAATAATATGCATTTACCAATATACTAATAGCAAAAACTTTTAAATCATCTTTTTTAAGCATCCAAAAGCCAGGTGATACAGTCCTCTTTCGTAATGAACTCGTGATTGAAGACATAATCGATTAATGGATAAGCATTTCTCAGTAATAACAGTATAAGTAAGAGTTCATCATCCTATTAGCCATTTTTAATGAAAGAAGCTTTCAGCGATTATGCCAACGAGTATGGCAAACAAGTTGTAGTGATCCCAATTTCTGGCGAGTTCGAATTTGCTAATTATCAAAAAAACATAGGCGAAGCAACAAATGTGAGATTTTTATCGTGGCCTTCTTCATCTCATGGATTATTCACGTTTAAAGCACTTTCGAATGTAAAATATTTAGATATGAAGGGAATAGGACTACAGGTGCTGCCCCCAGAAATTGGGCTCTGTACAAATTTGGAAAGACTCGACATACGAGATAATTGTTTAGTGTTTTTGCCTCCAGAGCTTTCAAGATGTTTAAAGCTTAAAAATCTTCTATATGAAGGTAATAGCATTTTTTATTCTTCTCCAGTTCAGGCATTAAATCAATTAAGACAGCTTTACCAATCTGAAGGGCTGGCTCCAGACTTTAGGTTTTCCCAATCAAGCGGATTTTTTACAATCTTATCATGGAACATCATTTCGCAGTCTCAAGCGTGCCAAAAATTCTTTCCCCAGTGCCCTGATAAATACCTAGATTGGAATTATCGAATGGAGCACATCCTTCATGTTCTCATTCAGCTCAAGCCATCTCTTGTTTGTTTGCAAGATCTGGAAGAATCTCAACTAAATGTATTATCAGAGAGGATGAGAACAATAGGATATGGATGTGCAGCTTCTTTTGCATCAAGACCGAGAGTGTCTGGGTTTCCACCAACCGGAGTTGCAACCTTTTTTCTCAAATCTAGGCTTACTGTTGAGAGAACTGTAGCATTATCTTTTTCGGAGCTCCAAGGAGATGAGAATATATCCAAGCTTCAATTGATATCAAATGAAGCTGTTTTTCAAGTAAGTGTTGTTAGGTTGCTCAGCCAATCGTTTTATCTGATTAATACTTCATTAAGGCCAAACAGGTTTGAGAAAAGTGTTATCACTGCCCAAATGAACATAATAGCAAATCGGGTTGATGAGCTTTCGGGGCAAGTACTAATTTGCGGATCGCTTGGATTTGAACCAGATTCAGATGCCTATTCATTATTAAAGAACGGAGAAGCATGCAATGGGAAATTCAACCTTAAAAGGAAATACCGCTCATCATATGAAGAATCGCAAGATTTTTTCACTCATTGGGACGAAAACAAATTCTCTGTTAATGATTATATTTGGTCATCATCTCAATTAGTACCAACAGGATTATTAATGATTACTCGGAAATCAGAGGTGCTCTCATATCATCATACTGCTCCTAACAATCAATGGCCATCAAATCATCTACCAATAGGGGCTTCTATTGATATTAGATTACAAAATCCTGAATGATTTTGTTTTCCCCAAATACTAACATAAGGGATTCATTGATGTCATTTTCATAAGGTGAAATGATAAATGTACGTTTAAAATTATTATGTCTTTCGTCTCTGGCGTTTCATTTTCATATCTCCATGATTTTTCTCCAAAAAAGAGCAATGTTAACTACTATCCAACTAATAAAGAAGTCGAGAAGAAACCGCATCCACCTGTTCCAAAACTTAATTTCGAATTTAGCTTTAACAACGAAAACGATCCTCAACAAAGCTCTCGACCAAGACCACCTAAAGCAAAAGGATCGCATAATCCTCGCTATAATAGAGCACCACACTCTTCTAGAACAGTCGAGAGGTCACCTATTATTAAAGAGTCTCCGATATCATCAAGGGAAGCAAAGCAAGATTATTCGATGTTCCTTACACAATTTGAAATGAAGGAAATTGATGATTTTGGAGAGATATATTATCTAGGTATCATTTCTAAGAAGAACCGGGGAATTCTTCATACCCACAACCATGGCTTTGATGATGCCAATTACCATTATAAGATAATTGTAGGAGATCATATCGCTTACAGATATGAAATAAGGGAAGTATTTGGGAAAGGAGCTTTCGGGCAGGTTCTTAAGTGTTTTGATCACAAAACCAAGGTTAATGTAGCTCTTAAGATAATAATTAATACACAACAAATGCATGAGCAAGGAAGGGTAGAAATTTCCATTCTGAACGAATTAAATCACTTAGATACTGAAGATAAGAATCACATTGTTCGTTCATCAGATGCATTTTGCTTCAGGAACCATTTATGTGTTTCATTCGAGATTTTAGGGTCAAATCTATATGAGTTTAGTAAGTCGATCAGGTTTCAACCAATGTCACTAAAACAAATACAATCACTTTCAAAACAAATGCTCAAAGCTTTAGAGTTTTGCCATGCAAACAGTATTGTACATTGCGATATGAAGCCTGAAAATGTTCTTTTAACACCAGGATCTTCAAATAAATGCAAACTGATTGACTTCGGGAGCAGCTGCTATTTTGGGCAACAAAAGTATGAATATATACAAAGCAGATTCTATAGGGCTCCCGAAGTGATTTTGGGAATAACATATGGCCCTCCAATGGATATATGGAGTTTTGCATGCATTATTGTTGAAATGATGATTGGGCGACCCATTTTCCCGGGAGATGACGAACATGAGCAGTTAGAGATGATTATGGAAGTTTTCGGTCCTCCTCCCCGCAACATGATCCTTGCATCAAAAAGGAGGAGAGAGTTCTTTGATTCAGATTTGAAGCCACTACTAAAGAACAAAAGAAAGAGACTTCGTATACCAGGTGCTTCGAGCCTGAGGTCAATAACAAAACTTGGCGATCCAATGTTCATAGACTTCTTATCTAAGTGCTTAGAATGGGATCAATATATCAGAATCACTGCTAAAGATGCTCTGAATCATCCATGGTTTAACACAGTGAAAGTTGTTTCATCAGCGAGAGGGGCATCTGTTAGGGCATCATACAGACTTCCGGGATTGAGGTAATCTTCCCATCATTCTCTTTTCTTGTTAATAAATCCATTTTTATGTATGCAAAAAAGCTTATTCGATCCCTGACTAAGTGGCCCTCTGTTTTCCATTTTTGTAGTGATATAAGACGTAAATTGTCCAAAGTTGGGTTCGAGGAGTATAAAGAAAACGAGATCCCGCAATTCGCAAAGTCTGGTTTTGTTATCAGACATAATAGAAGTGTCATTGCTTGGAAGTATAACGGACATGAAAGTTTTGTTGCTTCTTGTTCGCATTGTGATTATCCTCACCTTAAAATATCTGGCAAACCTGAAGCTTTTGGAAAGAATAATCTCACCATCAATTTGGTTAAGTATGGAGGAATCACCTATAATACCTGGGTTGATAGAAATTTGAAAATGGTTGGAAGAATATTGGTTTTAGATGAAAATGGGGAACCTAAAAGTATTCTTTATGATTCGGTTGTAACATTTGGTGTTATTCCATCTAATTCTGCAATGAATTCTCTCACAGGAACATTAAATAGCCCTGTGGATATTAAACCAATCCCTATGAAGGTCATTATTAATATCAAAGAAACTCCAACCTTTGCAGATTATATTGCACAACAAATACATGTTAAAAAGGAGAATATTCTCTCTTGGAATCTTCAAATGGTTAATTTCCAGCCACCTTCTGTTTTTAGTGGAATGATTCATGCTCAGGGTCTTGATAATTTAGAAAACACGTTCACTTCTTTAGAGGCCTTCCTCCAATCTTCGCCAGAGATAGGTTCCACCATCATTTTTGCGGCTTTTGATAGTGAAGAGATCTCAAGCTCAACATCTGTTGGTGCAAAGAGTGATTTTTTCGAATCCACACTCCAATCATTATTGGGCGAAGAGCTTCAAAAAATCCGTCTGAAATCATTGATCCTGAGTGTTGATTCCGGTCATGGCGCACATCCATTATATCCAGATTCTATTGACTCCAATACCAAAGTCAATTTAGGAAAAGGATTGATAATTGAAAGAGAAAATGGAGGAACTACTTCTTCAACACCATTAACAGAGATAATTCCTAGATTGGCAGCGCAAAGAATTAATGAGAATATACAAGGAGCATCCGAGAAGAATACAAAATCATCAGGATCTACTATTGGTCCAATTCTTGAAAAACTAATTGGAGTTCCAACAGTTGATGCAGGAATATGTCTTTTGTCAATGCACTCAATCCGCGAGCTTGGATCAATCAAAGATGTTGATTGTAGCATTAAAATACTTGTGGAAATCATGTCTCACTACCGAGAGTTATGCGCTCTTATTAACTAAACCCAGTTTGTTGTGCTCATTATATTTAATGGAATCATATGTTAAAGATATTGATCCATTGTTTCAATTACTTAATAGCTCAGATGTATCAAATCGAGTGAAATCCCAAATACAGTCGGCTATTGTTGAGATATCTAAGAAATTTAGTGATAAATACAGAGTGATTTCTGATTTGCAATTAGAAAATGCAGAACTCAAGAAATCAATATCAATTTCTGAAGCAAATAATGCATCTCTTATTATTAGCAATAGTAGGTTAAAGAAAAAGATTAGAAATACAGTTTTATCAGATAATTCCAGACAAAATTCTTCATTAGAGAAGAAAGAAATTTTAAAATCAATTGCAAAGTTTCAAGAAAACATTCTTACTGCTCAATCTAAGTATACTCAATCATTGAATATACTTGACCTTCAAATTGAGAAACTCAAGGCACAAGTTAATATTGCTTCTTCTATTATTGATATCCAACTTACAAAAATGAATAAATACAAAATGGAGCTCAAAAAAGCAAAATCATCTCAGATTTGTGTGTATAGATGATTTTATTGGTCTAAACCATAAGTTGGAATATATTTCTCTTCGATTATGATTTAAACGCATATCTACACTTAAGTGGATGATTCCTTATTTGAAGCGAGACCAATGAGTAAAAGGCTTCAAGAGAATCTGTATCATGATATAAATACATAATTTAGATAAAACAGTATTCCATACATTTTAACTTCCTCATTCGTTCATTAATTAAATTGATTTTGTATTAGATATGATAATATGAATCTTTTATATAGTAGAGCTGAAAGAGATGTATATAAGTTTAAAGAGAATATCTATTCAAGATCAAAGATTTCCATTAATGTGAATTGGCAAGTGGGGATTTCAATATACCATCTATGAATGGATCCATTGATCAATTTGTATGTGAAAGAAGAGTGGATAGTGAACTAATTTATGAAATTTCATGAAACTATAAGCGTTAATGAAGAAACTTGAAATAATATAATGAGATTGAAAAAACAAGAGATAAGATCAATATGGTACTGAAAATTATTAAATTTTTTAATAATTTTCAGTACCATCGCGACTATTCTAAAGATAGTAAAAAGGATTTTACTGAGATTGAACAAATCCAAAGAATTCAACACGGTATAAACCAAAATAATCATAGTTGTGCCAACTCTTACTAGTAGATGTGATTCTTATGTACCTGTAATACTTGTTATTAGGTTGAACTGGAAAGTTCTTTTGAGATCTAGGATCATCAAAATTCATGTTACTGTTCTGGAAATCAGTAGTATCTACTTTGTAATCAATGATTTCGAATG
>Ga0074193_1003224_pt1 | contig 12458 bp, 17 predicted proteins | sample EPASupsiteHSE605_FD_64523 | JGI IMG/M metagenome (GOLD analysis project Ga0074193, IMG submission 64523) | Bioremediated contaminated groundwater from EPA Superfund site, New Mexico - Sample HSE6-05 | ecosystem: Environmental > Aquatic > Deep subsurface > Groundwater > Contaminated ... | reverse complement strand
AGTTAGAGTTGAGTTTTCCGGATCCGGAAAGAGGCAGGAATCCTGGACGACTATACAAAAGCTTGCTGAGGTGATGTGAATGTACCTCCCTAAATTCCTTTTTGAAGCGTGGCAAGAAACCATGCAGGTCCTCAGTAAATCTCACCATGGGCTTGTGAGGGTGTCTCGAAAAGTTCAGCATCTTTTAATCATTCCTGAAGAAACAGGCCACTTGGAGGTAAGCTGAATGCCTCCTTGTATAACACCTGTAGAAGTTACTCTTGCTGAATATACCAGGCTGTCCTGTGCATTGAAACATAGCCAAAAATACGCGGTATTAAAAATAAAATGGACTGTCGAAGAAGAAAAAAAGGTCGTAAAATCACTCAAAGACGAAGTTTCTGTTAATGAAATTATCAGGCAGTATAGACAAGATGGAAGAGGAATTTCTGGAAGAAAAATAATCCAGATAAAAAAGAAGTATGGGCTGTGGGGTGCCTGATTTGACAGAGATATTTGAATCTTTTAAAAAAATATGTAACTTTCGTGAAACGAAAGTTGGTATGTGGACTTCTGGAATGGGACTTGAATGCCTCTATGGGGATGGAGCCGAGCACTGCAAAGAAGAGATATGTCTTCTTTTTAAAGAGGTGAAATCTTGACCACACGCCTCTTAGTGACTACTTCTTACCATCCTTCTGTCAACCATTATAGAGGGAAATACCTTGTATTAGACGATACCTTGGCAAAGCAGAAAGGCATCAATCCTGGTAATCACGAAGCTGGGATTAGCTGGGAAACTGCAGCAAAAGAAGGTAATTCTGGAGCTTTTAAAGTGTCTTACCGAGGCAATGAAATTTGGTTGCCGAAAGATGCAGTAAAAGTAGTAACTGTTGAAGAAAAAGGACTTTTTGATTTCGCAGAGGGTGTGTAATGGCCCGCCGATTAAAAGTAAGGCCAAAAGGCCCGAAGCCTCGATACAATATTCCAGAAATTAAAAGGAGAATCCTTACGGGTGAGTTGTACAAAGATATAGCCGGTGATGTCGGGTGCAATCCATCTTGGGTGAGTAGGATAGGGCTGAGTATTGGGGAAAAACGGTTGAAGCGGTGTAGGATAGATATTGCAAATTATGAGCAAATTTTAGTTTTGATATCCTCTGAGAGATTGAATATTAAAAATATCGGGATCCGTATTGGAAAATCAGAGGTATGTGCTGGAAGGGACGTGAAGATATTAGAGAAGAGAGGTTATGTAAAAAAGCTGTTTGATGGGAGAAATAGAATTGTTGTATTAACTGATAACGGGAAGACGTTGATTGGTGGGGTGAGGGTGTGAGTTATTTAAATCTAAAAACCAGTGATTTTCCGGACCTTATAACCTCAACTAATTCCTTTTCCTCTAATTCCAGGAGACGGTCTTTAACATATCTTGCATCTACTTTTTGGTCTTCAGGTAGATTTTCGTTGATTTTATCAGCTACCAAAAAGGCAGGAATGAAAGCCTCTTCTATTGCTTTGCGCAAGCCTGTTAATATTTCATCATCAGTTTTCCTTTGTTCTGCAGCCATACAAACTCTGGATATTATTTTATCATTATTGTATTTAAGTATTGCGTTAAACGCGACGTTAAACGATAAGGTTATATACAACTCGTTTCATATAACGTATTCAGGGAATTATACAGGTGATTTACATTGAATCTTGTAAATGGTATGGACCTTGATTTACTCTTGGAGGATCTTGCTTACACAAAAAAGAGAGTGTACGAGCTAGAAGAAACTCAAGAAAAACTCATCAAATTTTTAAAAGCAAGGTTCCCTAAGTTTGATAATCAGCTTAAGAAGCTACTTCAAGATCCTGAAGAACAGAAGAGAAGGTCACGACCTAAAAACGCTTATTCTTCATTTGGTCAAGAGGAAGAAGGCCTTTCTACTGAAGATGCTATAGCTCAGTGTTTAACTGCAAAATCTGTTTCTGTTGATCCTGTTTTGAAAAAAGTTGGAATTTGTTGGAAAGAAGTTAAACCTGAAATTCCAGCGAGTCTAAGGGGGTGAAAATTCTGTAAAGTTACACGTGCCACGTGTAGTACACGTGTGATCAAAACCCCCAAACCCCCAAAATAAACACTATCAGCTGAATATTCAGCGTATAAAAATAGCCGAGGCTATTTTTTTAGTGTAGTACACGTGCGTGTACTACACGTGTAGCTGAATAAACTCCAACCCTCTGTAGACTTTCGCTGGAGGTGAAAATATTGAAGTTAGCAAAAATAGACAAAACAATAAAAGTAGATCCTGTTAAAATGTCTTTATTCGATAACACAAAAAACATTCACGGTATGCTAATCTCAGAATTTATTGATCAAAAACTAGAAGAATTTCTCTCAATTCACGCTCCAGACGAAATGCAGAAAATACGTATTCAGAAATTAAGGACTGAACTATCTGAAGCCGAGCACACACTTCCTGAAATTGAATTTATGATGAAACAAAGAAAAAGTCAGCAAAAGAAAACAGTGGAAGAAGTAACAATTCCAGACGTTGACTCGATATTTTATGAAAAATTCGAGGAGATAAAGACCTATCTTGCAAATCAGATTAACAGGAAGACAATTGATTGGAAATACATCACTGAGACTTATAAATTCAAAGATAGGGATACGGCAGAGGCCATTGTAAGAGGGTTACTGAAAGACAACAGTCTCTTAGGTTGTGTAGCTTGTAAAAAATGGAACTCCAAGACAGAGTATTGTAGTACTTATAGAAAATCCACGGATGCCGACAATACATGTGGAAATTGGGTAAAAAGGTGAAATTTCAATGAATCAAAAAATAAGATTTCAAGCTTTAGAAAGAGATAACTTTACGTGTCGATATTGTGGGAGAAAACCCCCAGAAGTAATAATTGAAGCAGATCACTTAATTCCTGTTCACTTAGGTGGAAAAGACGATCTAGATAATTTAATAACAGCTTGTAGAGAATGTAATAAAGGCAAGGCAGATAATATAATCGGATATTCAAAATTGAGATATTTAAGGGAATTTGATACTAACAATCAAAAACTTAAGTTTTTAAATAAAAACGTAGAGAAGTTCATCATTTCTCTTAACCTATATGCCGAGAAAATAAAAAAGAATAAAATCGAGTCTCTTTCTATTTTTTATGAGTATTTAGATAACCATGACGGAAATTTAAATCCTTATGATTTGAGGTTTAAGAATTTAGATGAAAGTATTGAAGATTTTAAAGACAGATACTTAATTTCAACTAAAGAAGAGCTCTTAGAGTCGATTTCCATTCTGGAAAATATTGATAATCCACTTGAAATTGTCAATTTTTCTCATCCCATTATGACTGTGAAAGAGGACAAATTAAGACGTTATTATTCAAGAAGGAGCTGAAAAGACCTTTTACATATTGCTAAATTATGCTTCTCAATAAACATACCCAGAAAAAACAAACACAAACATTCAAACATAATCCGAATTTCAAATTTACATTTCCTGGACCCGAAGGCTATAACTTCCCTACAGGCCATTCTCATAACTCACCTTGTATGGATTCTTACTGGAGGTCCTTATCTATCCGGCCGGGGAAGAAAAGAGATGAGATTGAACATGAAGAAAAACCAGAAGAGGAAGAAGGAGAGGAGGGATACTTATAAAATTCACGCCTGAAAATTCGCATGATTGTAATAAAATACAAACTTTATGGAAAAGAGGTTGCTGGGATTGTGTATTCTGTTCTAAATCTACTCCATGTAAAATGAAATTACTCTTTGAAACCCGTATTGAAGAAAAACCTGAAGAGAAACAAGAACAAGGTAATATGGGGGTTTCTTATGAGACACTTTACACGCTCTAAATAGGTTTTAATTTACAAAGTTAAGAACCCAAAGGACGGTCTGATATGGATACATAGGGAATTTTTCAGAAGCATTGATGATCTAATTAAATTTGAAAAAACTAAGAAAAATACCTATGATGTTGTTCAAGATGTCTATAGGGGCCCAATAAAACAGGCTCCAAACGTTTCTTGTTAAAAAAATCAAAAATCCGAAGAGGAAGAAGATGAAACGGAGTAAACAAAAATACAAACATGTAATTATCGGCTGCAATCTCAGATTTGGAGCAACTGAAGAAACTTTCAAATCGTGTGATACATGCAGTCTTACGAGGACTGATAATGAATGTTTGGATGATATTATGGTTGCTGAACGGCATTATGTCTATCAAAAGGTAAGCTGTTAAAGGTGATTCCCCCAATGCAAATCTGGCTATGTTCCCTATGTTCTCCATCTCATTCCTGTCCATTTCCATTTTTTGACCCTACAGCTCCTGAGTGGTGCCCGTACAATATCAGGAAACCTGTGTTTAAGAAAACAGATCTTGAAAAAGACGATATTATTTTTTTATTTAACTCCAGTTAACGGCGTTAACATTATAAAAACAACTGACAATATATAAGTGATATTATGGCGGTCCAGAAGAAAAAGACAAAACCGGTAAAAAATAAAACCCCAAAACCTCCGGTTTTCAAATGGACTCCTCAAAGAAAACGAGCAGCTCTTCTACTATCGGAAGGCACTAATAATTATGAAGATGTAGCTGCTATAGTGGGGGTTAATGAAAGAACTCTATATGACTGGAGACAATCGGATATTTTTTTAAAAGAAGTCGATAGATTAACTCTTGAAAACGAGAAGGCAACGAAAGCCGGATTGGTTAGACTCGCGTTGAAGGCCATGAAAGAAAAGGAAGACAAGCTCAAGGAAGATAAAAATACTGTTTTGGATTGGGCTGAATTCCTATCAGATATTCAGAGTATTAAAACCCAGAAACATGAAATCAACGCTAATATAAAAGGCGAACTCGAGGGAGCGCGTGAACTACTCGCAGGCAGAATTGCTGGCATTGCTTCCAGACTCAGAACAAATGAGCTTCTGGAAAAGCCTGACGAATGAACAGGCACTAGCTCTTAATTATGATTGGCAGTTTTGGGCTCGACCTGCTCAAATGCTTCCGATGGGAGACTGGTTTACCTGGATGTTACTATCGGGTCGCGGTTATGGAAAAAGTCGCGTGGGAGCAGAAACAGTTATCAAATGGGCATCCGAAGGATATTCGCCTATCGCGTTAGTAGGCCAGACTAAGGCAGATGTCCGGGATACCATGGTAGAGCTCGGGGAAAGCTCAATTTTAAAAGTGGCACCTCCATGGTTTTATCCTGAATACGAGCCTTCGAAGAGAAGGCTTACTTTTCCTAATGGTTCTGTATGCATTATCTACTCAGGGGATGAACCTAACCAGCTCAGAGGTCCTCAGCACCAAAAAGCCTGGGTGGACGAGCTGGCAAAATTCAAAAAAGCAAGGGAAACCTGGGACAACCTTGAATTTGGCCTGCGCCAGGGCGATAACCCTCAGGTTGTCTGCACGACCACTCCAAGACCAATAAGGCTGATTAAAGATATTGTTGCAGATAAACGAACCGTAATAACTAAAGGGAACACACTTGAAAACGCAACTAACCTGAATCCTCTATTTTTAAATCGGATGCTCGAAAAATACAGCGGGACACGTCAAGGCAGGCAGGAACTTAACGGAGATATCCTGGACGATAATCCCAATGCTCTTTGGAAGATGAAATGGATTGATGATGCAAGAGTTACGAGCGCCCCAGAGCTAGATAAAATCGCTGTAGGTGTAGATCCTGCAGTAACATCAAACCCAAATTCTAATGCAACTGGTATTATCGTTGCAGGTTCTACCAGCAAAGGAGCTCCGGATAAAAAAACAGGAAGACCGGTCCCACATTATTATATTTTGGGAGACTATACGATACAAGGAACCCCTCACGAATGGGCTGTAGCTACCGTAAGCGCATATAATAAACATAACGCTGATAAAGTAATTGGAGAAGTAAATAACGGTGGTGATCTCGTGGAAGCCAACGTGAAATCTGTAGGTGCAAATATACCTTTCAAGGATGTTCATGCCTCCAGAGGGAAAGCTGCCAGAGCAGAACCTGTGAGTTCTCTTTATGAGCAGGGTCGTGTTCATCATGTGGGGTATTTCCCAGAGCTAGAAGAAGAGCAGACCGACTGGGTCCCAGGAGAAGGAGAATCTCCAAACAGAATAGATGCGGAAGTTTGGGCCATCTGGTATTTAATGGGTGGTCCACAAGGATCTGATGATTTCACCCTATCCAACATGGCAAGAACTCGCTCAAGATAATTTATATATTATAATACAAATTGTAACTGAGTGATGTTAGACTGTCTACACGTCTCTCTATGTCCCTACTCCAGGAAGACAGTCTAACAACTCCCTGCATCTTAATGCGATTAGCTAAAGCCTAACTTTCCAGGGCTAGGCTTTAGCAAAAACCCTAAAAATATTGCTTTTACCCGGACTTTTTTCAATAATACATACTTTTTTATTCTTAAACATCTATTTTTTATATTGTTAACAGCGTTAACAAGTCTGGAGGATTTCTTATGACAATGACACCAGAATTATTGGATTCTTACCTTAAAGTGATAATTGGTGCTTTGATCACTCTAATTGGTTCGTATCTTTCGCTCAGAGCCACTGGCAGAATCGTGTATCCTGCAGAAAAGATCGAGGCTGGAAAGGCTAAGATCAAGTCCTTGGTTGAAAGCAATGCAGCCCTCGAAAATGTTGCTGAGCTTGTCGGAAATATCTCAGTTGACGAACTGAACAGCATCATTGCGAAGGGAAAGGAGCTTGACAACTCCCCTGAGCTCCCAGTCGAACAGAAAGCCCTGGTCATAGGAACTATGTTTTTAGAGGCTATGAAGAGCCCTGTGTAGTGATTTGATGCCTACGATTGATGCAGCTGTCTCTCAACCACGAAGCGAGTTTAGATTAGCTGCTGCTGCTGGAGTTCTTGAGAAAAAAGACAATCCTACTGAATTTGGGGATTATACTAATTTTGATACAACGAATCGCTTTTTTAGATATCAGCAATTGGTTAAGAGTACTCCTTATGCAAGCATCGGAATGATGAAACTCAAGACCAGCTTGACAAAGGGGATGGATTTCGACGGTAAGAAAACCGTTGTAAAAGAGTTTCAGAAATGGGCTAAGAGAACAAATCTCATAGGCCAGGTTCAAACTGTTGCCGGCTCCCTGTTCAGGGACGGGACCTTTGCAGGCCGGGCAGTTGGAAACGCAGATAAACTGAAGCTCAGGCCTCTTATCATGGGATATACTACTATAATCCCTGAAGGGTTTGATCCCAAAACTTCAGGTAAACAACTGCTTGAACCAGATCCTAAATTTTTCATCGTGAACGAAGGGTCGACGGGTACAGTTAAAGAGATACCCTACAGGGCAGATCAGGTCATTTACGGGACCATAAACGAGTGGGATTCAAAGCAGCTGGACCTGAAGAAAAGGGAGACCATCGGCTTGTATGGTGAAAGCCTGGTAGATCCCATCGAGCTCTCAATTCGGTACTTGCATATCATCAACCAGGGCTATGTCGAGTTTGTCAGAAAATACGGCATGGGTCGGTATTCTTATTCTTTTCCTTTCATGGAGATGCTAGTCGAAAAAGGAATAATTTCTTTTGATAAATTTCAGAAAGAAATCGACGCCTGGATGGAAAGTAACAAGAACCTCAGCCAGAACGAAGATCTCGTGGGCATAGCTAAAGCAACTCCTGTAGACGCAATGGGCAAATTAGATGTAATGCAGTTTAAAAAGGCCCTCGAGACTGAAATCCAGCTTGGGTTCTTGCAGTCTGATCTCTCTATGGGGGATTCGAAGGGGAGCACTTACGCTGCAGGTTACGTTTCTGAAAATTCCAGGATGGTAGTTCTGGAAAATCTCCAGCTGAACCTTTCTAACATCGTTAATGATTTCATAAACAGGCGGTTAAGCCTGCAAAATAAAAGTCCTGATACTGTAGAAATTGTTTTTGACGAGCTCAGCTTACCTCAGATGACAGCTCAGGATATGCTCGAATGGGCAAACACTGGAAAAATTACAGACGATGAATTGAGAGAATGGGGAGGTTTCCCAGTTAAACAGGTGGTCACAGAATGACATTTTTTTTAAAATCTTTTGTTAATAGTGTTAACAATATAAATAAAATTAAATTTAACTTTGCAATATCAATTTTGATTTTTCTAACTTTGGTTTCGTGTGCATCTGCATCAACTAATATTTCTCTTGGTTTTTGGCATCCAAATACAAATCCTGAAACTTATCAGCCAAATTGGACAGCATTAACTCACGTTGCAAACATCGATTGGAAAATAAATGCAGACGGGACTCTTATAGATAATAACGCAGATACAAATAGACATTCTAACATCATTTTTTCTAATGCAAAAGTACATGGTGTAAAGACATTAATTAGTGCCGGAACAGGCTCATCTAATTCAGATAATATACTTGCTTACCATCAGGACGAATTTGTTAATAGTGTAGCGGACAAAATCAATCAAACTGGTGCAGAAGGCATTATTCTTGATTTTGAGTACCCTTCAAGCACAAATAGTTACACCGGAACCTCAAACACTCCCCTTTTTGAAGAGTTTATGAGAAAACTCTATAAAAAAGTAAAGTCCATAAATCCGGAATATACGGTTGCATTCTGTACACCCCCATACTTTGAGGGAGTTACTACAACATTCCAAAACAGAAATTTGAGCAATTATATAGATTTTGTCTTTATTATGGGTTATGATTATCATTATAATGGTCCTACAGGTGCGAACTCTCCCTATTATAATGATTCTACCAGATATGGGCTTAGATTCTCAATAGCTGAACAATCAAAGGTTTATGGAAAAGATAAAATTGTTTATGGAGTTCCATTCTACGGATACGAATATATTGCGACATCTAACAGCCCTGGAGCTTCTATTCAATCAGTGATAGGGGAATTCCATTTAAAAAATGTTGATAAGAAAATCCAGACATACGGTAAACAATGGGATTCTGATTCAAACACTCCATACTATTACTATTTAAATGATAGTAGCGGGACTAATAAACAAGTTGTTCTAAATAATTGTGATAGTTTAGGATCTACTACTTATGATTATCATGTTAACAGAACTGTAGAAAAAGGATCATATAAATCAGTTGCAACTAGAAACAGTTCTGTATTTTTAGTTCTAAGGAATAGTTCAAGATGGGATATATCTTCTGCAAACTATGTCAATCTGGATGTAAAAGCACCTCTTGGAAAACCTGTAGTAGTTAGGTTATTCTCTGGCCAGGATACGAATTATATTAATTACCGAGTTATAGTAAATGGAAACTGGCAACACATAACAATCCCATTTAAACAGATTTCTCCAGTTGGGCGATTCAATCCAGCCAGCCTATATTATATCCGTGTTGATCTCCAAAACGCTGTAGTAGGAGACACTTATTATGTTGATAATATTACCACATCTACCGAAGTTGATACCTACCGGCAGGGATGGTATGATGATGCAGAGTCTCTTGCTTTAAAATATCAATATATAAAAGACCAGGATATTAGAGGTATCGGTTTCTGGGCTTTAGGTTTTGAACCTTCTAATGTTTGGGAGCTCATTCAGCCTGAACTTCCGATGTTGCCCGCTTCAGTCCTTCCTTGCGCTAATTTTACGACTGTAACTATTTTGGGTAGAGTTCCGTTCAACGTTTCTTTTATCGATGATAGCACAGGCTCACCTACATCATGGTCTTGGAATTTTGGTGATGGAAATACATCGACTGAGAAGAATCCAACTCATGTATATGGTAAACCCGGAAATTACACAGTTTCGTTGATAGTTAACAACAACAACGGAAAGTCTGCAACGACTGGATATAATTATATTAGGGTGATATAATGAAATTAAAAATTTCTCTGCTAATTATTTTTTTTGTTTTGTGTATGGGGTCGGCATCTGCGACGCAATTACAGGCAGACGAGTACACAAAAATATTGATGCATTTTGATAACGGCAATGGAAATACAACATTTGAGGATGAAACGGGGCGTGTATGGGCAGGTGTGAATGGAATCACTCAGAGCACGGGATCTATTTTTGATGGTAGTACATCATCTCTATTAACAAGTAGGTCAGCAGATCGTTACGTCAGATCATCGAATGTTACTGGGTTATGCCCAGGTACACAAGATTGGACAATTGAATTTCAAGCAAAAAGAAACACCGTAGGAACCGAGCAACGAATTTTTGGAAATACAAAGGCTGATGCGTTATTGCGAAACGCAACATTTGATATTAGATTTGTTGGAACAACTGGCAAAATAAGAGCTGCGTTTGGAAACGGAGCTACGTATAAAGCAATAGATTCGATATCATCTGTCAATGACACGGACTGGCACACGTATACAATTGAAAGAAAAGGACGATATGCTGTAATACTCCAAGACATGAAATATTTTGGCTGCACCGATCTCGGAGAATCGTATTCTCTACTCGATTCGGACACACAGTTTGCAATAGGCACAACTGGATTGGCCACTTATCCAGCATTTGATGGGTATATAGACGAGTTTCGCTATTCTGTCGGTATCGCCAGAGTTTCAGAAGATTGGATGGATTGGTATTTCATAGGCGACTCTAACACAGATGCTACAAATACTGGTTTGACACCTAATGACGGGTCATGGTGTTACGTTTTTTCGATGGTTGCAAATGGAAACAATGTTACTGGAGATCATGCAATTGGTGGATATGGGATGTTATCTAGTTGGGGAGTCTCAAATATGAATGCATATTACCCATATCCTAAAAATTACGGTATCATGCTAGGTTCTAATGATGCACATACAGGAAGATCAGCAGCGACAGCTGCAACAAATGTAAAAACGATGTATGATTGGGCTGTAGCTAATGGATCTAATGCGGTTATATTAGTCCCTCCTATGGCAGTAGATACTGGAGGGTATTTAGCTTTAGCATATCAGCAACAGTGGATGCATGATTTTCAGAATAATCTGACTGGGTACAAATACATAAAAGCTTATGATGCAACTGACACAAATCCGGGTAACGGGGAGCCTGGAGCAATAAATGCTAGCCTTTTCGAATCAGATGGACTGCATCTGAATGAAAACGGACAGACCGCACTAGGAAATTATATCTGGAGTCAGTTAAGGGGTGATTTTACTGCATCTCATGTTTCCGGGGACGCTCCATTGAAAGTAAAAATAACACACAGCAATCAAATGTTCCCAGCTTCATCTATGATCTGTGATTTTAATAATGATGGTGTGACAGACTCCAACAGGACAAATCCAGTGCATACATATGGTTCTGCGGGTGACTATACAATTAATTTGACCGTTAATAACACATATGGATATTTCCCACATGTTAAAACTAATTATATAACCGCTACATCTCAAACATCACCCTCGACATTAGAGCAGTATTGGAATGTCCTAATGAATTTCTTATTCGGATTAACTCTACAGGGGGCGAGAATATAACAGAAACGATATGGAAAAACGGACATACTCAAATTATAAGATTTACGGCTTTAGCTGATAACCTAACAGCTTTTACAGGCACCAATACCGGGGATGATCTACCTGGTGCTATCGTTGTATATTCAGAAAACCGCTCTACTGGATGGATTGATCAGGTGATCGAAAATCCAGTTGTAAAGTGGCAGGCTGAAAACGTAGCAATTTGGGAAGCCGAATTACCTTCTAGTTATATTACACTATCTTCAGGAAACGGGACATTACAAGTTTCTGGAACAGGAATGAAAATGGTTACAATTCCATTGATAATAGGAGGGAGCGCAACGGGCGGAGGACGTGTAATCAAAGATTTCACTCATAATGCAGTAGGGAAGACAATCCAGTTTACAGATACGACAATTACAAAGGCCGACATTTTAAAAATAACCGGAGTTGACAGCAATATGAAAATATATGATTCTGAGAACCCTACACGCGGAAAGAACATATCTCAGGTCGAAGGAACCCCTGGTTTATTCAGTTATGAATATGGAGGAGTTCCCACAGGAGAAACACTTCAGATAATTGTGTGTTAAATATGGCAACAAAAACCCTTCTTAACTCCCCTGAAATAAACATAATCGAATCTAATTTTATTTCTCTTTTTGATCGGACCTTCAAAAAAGGGGTCAAAAATACTTCAGGTCCTAAGCTCAAAAACTCTGTAAACAAATGGTTCACTTCATTTACTTTCGAAAAACAGCTTGACGGTCTTATAGATGACCTATATCTCTATACAGTCGATGAGTCAGACAAGCTCATAAAAAAAGCACTGAAAGCCAGCTTGCAGAGATCTTCTAGAAAGAACTTTCTGAGGGCATCAGAGGAGAACATACCTGACGAACCGTTAGCGCTCACTGAGGAGGCCGTCAAAGAGGCATCTGGATTAGCTGAAGAAATCACTGAGTCAATCATCCGAGTTCTCAAGGATGAGGCTATCTATCAAGAAGGTCCAGATATCCTGGCAAGAAG
>Ga0074193_1003223_pt1 | contig 12460 bp, 12 predicted proteins | sample EPASupsiteHSE605_FD_64523 | JGI IMG/M metagenome (GOLD analysis project Ga0074193, IMG submission 64523) | Bioremediated contaminated groundwater from EPA Superfund site, New Mexico - Sample HSE6-05 | ecosystem: Environmental > Aquatic > Deep subsurface > Groundwater > Contaminated ... | reverse complement strand
ACTCAAGAAAATCAAAATCAATGTCATTTTTGATTTTCAGAAATAAAATTTATTTCAAATCATATATTTTTATCATTTTCTTTTAAAAATTTTTCTAAATATTTTAAGACATTATCTGAATTTTCAATAAAATTATTTAAATCTCAGTCTACAAAATTATTTAAAAATAAATCAAAATGTTTTATTAATCAAAACTTAATATTATTATTGTTTGTAAATTTTATAAGATGGTAAACATAGCCCGAATTGGGACCCATTCCAACACCTCCACGCCATTCGTTAATGCCCAGATAATTGATAGGGTGAAGTTCCTCGCTGCCATTATTTATTTTAAATTTTATAGTAAATGTGCGTAATTGTAACTGCCTGAGAGCATGAGCTGTACTTCCATCCCAATTTACAGTTCCATTCTGGTTTACAGTACAGGGTTTCCCGTAAAGTAACAATCCTCCACCGGCAAGATGACTGTCTCCAATAAAATTAGGTTCAGGAATACTACTATCATGCCAATAGGATTCTGTCCAGTTATTTATAATATCCCCATGAGACTCCGGCCAGCTTGATGCGTAACTATAAAATGTATCCTTCCATCCTACACATGGAGCATTGCAACTACTACGGATAGTATTCGGGTCATCCGGGTCATTCTTAAATGTTCCTTCAACAGAAGATTGTACACATCTGGACATTATAATTTTAACTATACATTCTCCATTAGAATCAGTTGTTCCTGATGAAGATAACAAACTACTGAAACTTGCAAAACTTAATATTTTAAAATTTATAGTTTTACCTGCTGCAGGTATTCCACTATTGGGGTCATTCGGGTCTGTTATTATTTTTAATACTGCCTTTATCGGAGCAGGAGTATTTACACAGATTGAAGTTTCCGATTTCAAGGTTAAAGAATATTTATATTTCACATATACAAAACAGGTTGCACTGTATATACTGTTCGGGTCATTTATATCTGCCTGAAAATCCGATTTAACTGATATTACATCACTTACACTGGCATTCAACTTATTACTCACACCGGATGAAAGGTTTACACTGCAATTACCGTTTTGGGGTATGGCAACTATTAATGTAAAAAACAGCCATAAGAGATTTTCATTATCAAATTCAATGAAAATATCTTACATAATTCTGTCACAAAATGCCAAATCGACTTTTGTGACATCACAAAATGTATATTTGAGACTTTTGTGACACTATTTTATTATGTCACAATAACCTTACCTTTTGTGACAGTTGCAAATAATTATAAACTTCTATTCAAGGCAGTGTAAGGCTTTTTAACCTTGTGGCTGTTTTTTACACGAATGGTTGCCATACCCCATTATCATCAGGGTCTCTGCATATTTGCACTTTGAAGTTAGGCTTTACGATCTTTGCTTTTTGCTGAATAAGTTTCAGAAGTCTTGCAATATATGTATCAGGAGCTCCAAGGCGTTTTAATACTTCTGAAACTTCCTGTAAGATTTCTTTTGATGTTATAAGTATAAATTCATCTTTTTTCCAGCGTTTTATTATTTTTGCTCCTATTCCGTCTGTTAAGAAGGCTGAGACAAAAACATTTGTATCAATTACGGCTTTAAGCATAAGTTTGTCTCACTTCTTTTATTGCTTTTTGTATATCATCTTCTGTGATATTTTTTTGTTTTCCAAAGGATTGCATATCAATTAAAAGATTGTCCATATCTTCTTCCCAGGAATGTTTTAATGTAAACCATTCTTCAATAGTCTGTTTGCTAAATCTCCAGCAACGTCCTATTTTTTTAGCAGGAATTTTTCCGAGTTTTGCAAGTCTATATACTGTTATTTGACTAAGGTTGAGCATTTTTGCTACATCTGGAACTGTTATTACGTCCATATTATCACCTCTTATATTAATTTATCTTAATTATAACTATTTATCTTTTAATTATCAATATTATTCCAAATTTATATTGTAGTAGATCTGGCACGGATGGATTTATTTGCCATGCCAGATTCTTTACTGCCTTATGCTATAAGGTTTTTATCGTGTCAGATCATAAAAAAGTTCTCTTTAATGTAATTGATATAAATTTAATTACCTGGTAGATAATTAAACGTAACCAGATTACGTTTTACCTGGCAATTGATATATTTATAAGGCTTTTCTTTATAATCGTAATAGTATTACGTTTTTATTTTTAAAAAACGCTAAAGTATTACGTTTTTATTGCCGATAGTATATATGGCAAGGAAAAATATAGATAGGAGGTAATGAAATGAGAGATGTTAGAAGAGATAAAGAAAATATAATGAGGGAATTTAAAATCTGTAAAAAGACTTGTGAGAACTGGAGAAGAGAATATAAGAGGGTAGAATTTATATATGGCGGTGAAAGTCTTGAAAACTTTGTGCGTAAGTGTCTGGTTGTCTGGGGTAATAGCCGATTTTCTGAGGAGATAGTAAAAACTAATACTAATTATTTTTGTCAAAATTTACTTGCCGATTTATTCCATTACTTTGAAGATAGTTCTTATACCCCTGAATGGATATGGGATTATAAAGACAAAGGAAATTATATAGCTCCCTGGAATAAAAAAATATAGAAGCTATGTGTTAATAATCTTTTCTACTTCACTGATAGAAGTTACATCCAGGATAGCTAAGAGTAATTCTTCGAGTTTCTCTAAACTATAGATATTTGTAATCTTATCTTCAATAGATTGAGGAATTTTTCCGAATTTCTTTTTAAGTATCTTTAAAATAGCATTCTGTTCGCCTTCAAATTTACCCTCAGCTCTTATGTTTGCAACAACTGTTTCAAGCATAACTTTTCCTCCTTCTTTTGTGTGAACTTTTATTTTTATCCCTCTATGCTTTAAATATTTCCTGATCCATATTACATAGAACCGGCCAAATTCTGAAGCATAATCTATTTTATCACTTACGAACTTTTCAGCCTCTTTCATTTCTTCTTCTGTTCCGGCTGTCAGTAAATAGAATAGACCGGCAATCATGTTATCCAGAGCAGTCATTTTCTTTAGTTCTTCTCTCGGTTTAGAGTTTAGTGTTACCAGATGATGCTCAAAAGTCGGAACATATTTCTGTAACCTTTTGTAGGGTAATGCTATTAAATCCTCTATTTTTGTAGAAGCATTATATGTTTTAGTGCCGGTATATAAAACTACAGGGAATACGGGAGGTAAAGGTTCATCAATTGATATTTCTTTTTGTTTAATCAGATCTTCATAAAGCAATAGCATGTAATTCAGTATTCTTAATGGCATAAGTTTATCAATAGTTGATTGAAACTCAAATAAAATATAGAGGTATGCACATTTACCTCCTGTCATATTCAGCTTTATGACTAAATCAGTATATCTATTTTTAAAGGTTTTGGTTATATAGCTGGTATTCTTTTTCTCTATACGGTTGAAGTCTATATCATTAACAAATTCTTCCCCTACAAATCCCTGCATGAAGTTTTTTACTATTTCAGGTCGGCTAAATAGTTCTTTTAAAGTTTTATCATAAATATTATGTTCCATAGCTATATAATATCATATTTTGGTGATAGATAGAAGATATTCTATTCTGCAGGTTTTTATTCGGCTCTGGTGGAATAAGTTTACCAGGCAGAATCGTGTAAAAATGTAAGCTAATGAACTTTTTTAAGGATTTATTGAGTGAGAAAGGTTTAATGTTGTGGGAGATATTGAGAGAGTAGAAGAGCATGATAAAGTAAGTGTATTGAGTTCTTTTCTGATAAAGAAGGTTAAGGATAAGGGATGGAGTAAGAGAGAGTTTGCAGAGAAGACAGGGCTTAATGAGACTTATGTTTATAAGCTGTTATCAGGTAAAAGGGATTTTACGCCTACTGATGAGACTTTGAATAAGATTTCAGATGTGCTGGAGCTCTCCCGGGAGGACAGGAAATTTATTCATGATCTTGTAGTTCGTGAACGTGAGAGCGGGAATTTAGTTTTTCCTGAACTTCCTGTTCCACCAGTTCCGCCTCCTTTACCGGATCATCCTGGAGGGGAAGATCCTTCTCCTGTTCTGACTGTTATAGGTTTTATCTGGAATCTATGGTCTTCCCTGGTTAAATTTATTTGTGAGTTCTTTAAGAAATTTTTTCAGAAATAATTTTGTAAAAAGTCTTGTAAAAAAACATGTCCGAGAAACTCCTTCGTCATTAATAGGACATGTTTTTAAAAGTCGGTCATTTTGAGGTCAAAAAGAGGGTAAAATAGCCTTAAATGCCTTAAAATAGGCGTTTTTTGATGGTAAAAGTGGTTTAATTTTTGACAGAAATATCTCAAAAATGACCTATTTTTAAAGTTTTGCGTCAAAAATTTCAGAATTGAATTTTTATAAAAATATGTTATAGTAGAAAAATATTATACAGAAGTTGATAAAATTAAAAGGGATGTTAGAAAATCTAACACCCTCTCTCATAGTAAAGAAATTTTATCACACTTCTGACAAACTTGTAAAGGAAGTGTAAAAATAAATGTCAGTAGGTTATAATTTCTTAGCATTACCACAAAATATATTAGATGTGTTATATAAAAATCATTTAACAGGCACTCAAATGTTAGTTTTGTTATCCATATCAGAAGAGGTGCTGAAATATTCAGAAGGTCGAAAATCACTTACAAGGGAATTGTCTTATCGATATATAGCAAAAAAAATAAATATAGACTTTCAGACTGTAGGAAAAGCCATAAAGAAACTTGCAAAACTTGGACTTATTGAAATACTTAAAGTAGGTAAAAGATGTGTTGGAAGTCTGATAAAATTAAATATTTCATCTGTCGCCATAGAACCGACGTATAAGGAAAAAGTAGTCGCCATAGAACCGACAAAACAAAGAAATAACATTAAAGAAAAACAACAAACCGTTGATGTTATTCCTTCAAATTCTCTTTTATCTCCACCTGAGAAATATAACTTTTTTGGAAAAGAAATTTCAAATATAACTGTTAAAGAGAATATACCTGAAGAAATTATAAATACAGGAAAAGAAATGAAACTCAGTGAAGTTGTAATAAATACCGGAATAAAAACTTTAAGAAAGCGTGAATGTAATAGTTTAAAATCCACGCTTCAGGATATATTTAAACAACTTCAGAATCGTTATAACTGCATAAAAAATAAAGCTGGATATTTTCTTTCTTTGTGTGAAAAAATAGAATTTATACCTGATATAGCTCCTGAAATTCCGGAAGTGCAAAAAACTAATATAGACGAATTAACACCTGAAAAAAAAGACAGACAGGAAAGAAAAGAGTTTGGATTGAAAATATATAATGACTTCACCTCTGGAAAAATAAAATATGTTCTTAATCCTGCAGGTTTGCTATTACCAATTATCAGTATGGATAAAAATTCTTTCTGTTATCGCCAGTCAAATGGAACTTTTAAGTCCATATGGTTTATTCAAATGCCGGAGAAATTGAGGAATGAAGATCTTTTTTGTGGTGAAGAAAATTTTGTTGAGTTAAAATGCTAATTATTCTTTAAATTTAATTTAATTGTAAAGAAGTATGTTTTTTCGTACAGAATCGATCCTGGTGCGTTATATTCGCAAATAAGAGTATTTTAAGAGAAAGGTTAGATTATGGATGATATTATAAATAATCCGGAAGAGGAAGTTTATGGTAAAAAGTATAAAAACGCTATTGAGGAGATAAGAGCAGAGTTAAAGAGTGAGTTCGGGAAGATGCCTGAAGGGTGGAGCTGGAGCAGAGACAGGAAACTTCCTGCTACTTTATCCAGGGAAGAGTGTGAATCTTTAATGAGTGCTTATGATAAGGGGAAGTTTGCTTTCAGGAATAATCTGATTATAAGGACTCTTTACGCTACCGGTTTAAGGGCTGAAGAATTAGAGAATATTAAATTTTGTGATATTTTTTATGATAATAAGACTGTCTTTGTAAGGGCTGGTAAGGGTGATAAGGACAGGTATTGTGCTATTGATAAGACTACCCTTGAATTGTTGAAGAAATGGCAGGAGGGGAAGGAACTTGCTGAATCTGTGTTTGGTATAACTTTAAGGCAGATCAGGAGGGTTGTTGAAGGAGCCGGAGAGGTTACAGGGATATCGAAAAAGTATGAGGCTATGGGAAGGGTGTTTTCTACTCATAGTATGAGACATGCCTATGCAACTCATTGTTATGAGAATGGTATGAGGCTTCCCACACTTCAAAGGTTTATGGGGCATGAGTATATTTTAACTACTATGGTTTATCTTTATACTTCTCAGAGATATGATGTGGTTGAGTATGAAAGGTGTCATCCGCTTGGTAAGGATGATAATTTTAAATAATTCTATGTTATTTATTGAATAAACTTGAATATCTTTTTTCTATGTGCCAAAAAATTATTTAATAATAACGCTATTATACCGCCGAATGTTGAATAAATAAGTGTTCTTTTTAAACGTATATAAAAAAGCGTTGTAAAAAAATAATCTGATAGATGAACTTTAGACTCTATAAAACATATAAATAATATAAATAAAAATAAAAAAGTTATTCCTACCGTACAATAATAATAAAATGGAATATCTTTTTTTACAAGTTTAATAGTTAATCCTGCTAAAAATGGACTTATAAAAAATATAAATTTTGTCATACTTCTAACGTCATAATAAAATATTTCATATAAAAAACTATTTATTATAAACATATGTAATATCAATGTAGATATTCCAATAGAAACTGCAATAATATTACCCAATAGCCAATATTTAAAATTATTTTTCAAAGTAATCTCCTAAATATTTTATTTTTAATGTTCCGATATTAAATCTTCCATAAAAAAATGCTTTTGAGCTTTTATGACATCTTGAACAGAAAGAGGCACATTATCTCTCCATCGATTATCGTTAATAGAGGTATTTTGCTCTTGCTCATTTTCAGATTCTCTTAAAATGAATACTTTACAAATTAAATCAAATATTTAGTAAATAAGGTTGATTTTATTAGGTTTTTCCAAGATTTACAATAGATGAAATTCCCTAATATGGGGTCGTAGTAGCATTTGGACAAAAAACAACGATCTTAAAATAAAATAGTATTCATGCTAGAAAAGACAATTTATTTAAAATTTGTTATTGGGTATTTTTGCCTAAAAACTTATTTCATATAGAATATTACTAATTCATAGAAAACCTATTATACACAATAATAATATAATAATTATTGTATTATTATCAGTGGTTTTTAGTTAATAATTATTATACAAAAAACCTTCATTTTTAGTTAATAGTCAAGATCGTTGTTTTTTGTCTATTTGCTACTACGACCCCAATATTCTTTACTTTCTAAAAACCCTTACAGCATGGGGTATGTCCGACATTTTGCAAAATTTCCTCGTTAAGCATTCATTCGGTTATGGGAAGCCAATCTTAGAACAATGAGACATCCTGCAAATCCGCATAGAATCTCAAAATATCGATGCGTACCTTATATCATACCATAATTATACGTTTATCATATTCTTCATTAAAAAAGAACATTTAAATTGTCTAATTGTAATGGTCGAAGAACATTTAATTCTGGAATATTATTATCGAATGTATATTCTCCCAGGAAATTAATATGCTCCCACCCCAATGGAGACGTATGTTGAAGTAAATGTGTATCTAATCTTCCTAACTTATCTAATTCTTTTACAGCTTCAGATAGATACACTGTATTCCAAACATTAATAACATTAATCAATATATTAAGAGCAGTAGCCTGTTGTAATTGATCTTTTATAGCTTTTTCTCTTACCTCTCCTCTTTTCCCAAAAAAGATAGCACGAGCAAGTGCATTTACAAATTCAGATTTATTCAATCCTCTGTGAACTCTTCTCCTGAAAGCTTCATCGTATATGTATTCAAGAATAAATATGGTTTTCTCAATTCTTCCCATTTCTCTAAGAGCTGTTGCAATTTTATTCTGCCTTTCATAAGAATTTAACTTGCTCATTATAAGTTCTGCAGAAACTTTCCCTTTAAGTATAGAATATGCCACTCTTAGAACATCATTGTAGTTTTGTTGAATAAGTTTTTTATTGATACGTCCATGGAGTATAGATTTTATCTTTGGAAATTCTGAAGGTTTACCTATAACAAAAAGGTTGGTTTCAGATATATCTCTGAGTCTTGGAGCAAATGCTATTCCGAGCAAATGAGTTAGGCCAAAGACCTGATCTGCATACCCACCTGTATCTGTATAATGTTCCTCAATTACTAAATTGGTTTCATGATGCAATAATCCATCAATAACATGAATTGCGTCTCTGGCATTAGTATTAATCGGTTCAGTATGAAAAGAAGAGAACTGATCACTGGTAAAACGGTAAAAAGTTGTTCCCTTTTTAAATCCATAATGAGGATTGTATTCGGATTTTAGAGTTGATACCCCTACAGGCATTCTCATACCATCAGAAGATGATGTGGTTCCATCACCCCAGACTTTAGACAAATCAAGTTTATTATGAAAATTAACAAGAATTGCCTGTGCTCTTGTTAAAGTATCTTCATCCATTCTCCACTGAGAAACATTTAATAATTCTTTATAAGATATTTCGGGAGTAGCATTTGCCATCTTTTTAAGACCTATATTTGTCCCCATAGCTATTAGTGCAGCCATAATAATTGGCTTTTCGTCCGGATGAGGTTTTTTTCCGGTAGAAGAATGTATAAAATAATTATCAAAATCAGTCCATTTGGAAACTTCCATTAATAAGTCAGTCAAATTAATTCTTGGTAATAAACTATATAAAGTTCGACTAAAACCCTTAGCCTCATCAGGAGTATCTTTATCTAATCTTTGCACATGAATTTTACCTTCTTCAATACTTATTCCATCTAAATTATGGATATTTGAAGAAACTTTCTCTATTTTCTCAGTCAGTGTTTTTGTTCTTTCATCCCAGAAATCATCAAAAGATATATTTACAGCAAGTTCTATTGGCTTTTTACATATTTCAGCCCATTCCTGCCTTGATATTAAGTATTCATCAAAATCTTTATAATTCTTACTTCCCACAACAGATATATCTCCGGAACGAATATATTTTTTTATCTCAGTAACAGCGGCAAGTTCATAATAACGTCTACTAATTTTACCATTATCATCAATTACATATTTTTCCCAGTTATTAGGTACAAAATCCAGGGGAGTATCCTGTGGTACAGTTCTTTTTCCGGTATCATTTAATTCTCTTAATGTATCAATCGCTTTTATTAATGGCTTTCCTGCCTGGGTTGATTTAAATTCTAATTTTTCAAAAAATGTTGGAAGATATCTTCTCAAATAAGAATACTTTTTCCCAAATAAATCAATATGGTTATAATCTAAAGGACGTAATAGCTTTTCTGAGGAATCCAGCAGGTCTATGAACTTATCCCACGTAATAATAGCATCTAATTCTACATATGGATCAACATTCTCGTTACGAGACTTTTCAAATACTCGGCCACACTGAATGAGATAGAAAAATTTCTCATTTTTCAGCTTACCATCTCTTTTTGCTATTTCATCCTGAGCTTCCTTTCCTTTAGATAGCTGTGTCATAATCTGCCTGTCATTAATTTCTACTGCTTGATCTATTAAATTCTGACTTAAATCAACCATATATATTGCCATAATTGCATATCTCTTATCCTGATTAAACCTTCGCAAAGACCTGGATTCATATTTTGAGCCTAATTTTGCTAATCGATTTAATCGATTTAGGGGGATTTCTTTAGTATCAATATTCAAATTTAACTGGCGGATATATTCCAGTTTTTCTATAACTTTTAAAAAGGTATTAGGTGAAGAATATCCAGGCGCTTCTTTTAACCAACTAAAAGGTGTTTTCTTATTTTCTTTAACTTCTAACATCATATCCATTTGTTCTTTTTGTTTTTCATCCAGGGAGGCGTTAATTATCTTATATATTCTTTTTTCGGTTTTATTCTTAACTGACCATACTATTCTTTCTATGGTTGATATGACTGGTAAAATAATTTTATCTTTTCTCAGTTTCTCGATAGTAACGTCAATTAAGTAAATAATATTACTATTTTCCATTGCCAGAGGATAAAGAAATTCTGTGGTTTTTCGATAATAATGAGAGCTGAACTGATGGTATTTATATTCTTCAATAATTTCTTTCAAATGTTCATACATAGTGTCATCTCGTTTACCATAATATTCAAACTCTGTCATGTTTAAACTAAGCTGGTTAGAAATATACATAAGAATATTTTCCGGAATTTGATTAATATTTGCCAGCGACCATCCGGTATAACGTAAAACAGATATTTGTGCTGCAAAACCAAGGCGATTATGATTACCTCTATGGCGATTAACTATTTCTAAATCTTGTAAGCTTAACGTAAAATACGTTGCCATAGTATTAGCATTCATATTTGCTGGTATAGACAGATACCTTAATCTTTCCTCTGCAGTAAGTATACCTCTACTTGTTTTTGACATAAAAGTTTCTCCTTTATAAACAATTTAAATTCATTCAATAATACACAATTGAGTTGAGTATTATTGATAAGATACTGCTTTCTATTGTTCTATAACCTTTTGATTATTTTTATATATTTTTTACTCATAAATATTATTTTATATAATACTTAATGTATAATATATAGTATCAAGTATTATAATTTGGGGGAGAGCTTTTTGAAATATGTTCAGCCTATAAGGAATAAAAAAGTTATTGAACAGATTAAAAAGATATTAAAAGCTACAAATCTGAGAAATTACTGTCTATTTACTGTAGGAATTAATTCCGGACTTCGTATCAGTGATCTTCTAAATTTAAAGATATACGATGTTTTAATGGAAGATGGAAAAGTAAAAGATAGAATTACTATTCAAGAACATAAAACAGGAAAAAGTAAAAACTTTCCTATAGCTGATACAGCAAAAAAAGCCATATTAGAGTATTTAAATACCAGGGATTTTCAAAAAGATGAGCCTTTATTCCTTTCCAGAAAAGGTAATAGAGCTATTAACAGGCAACAGGCAAATAAAATTATTAATGATATTACCAGGTTGATTGGTCTTGAAGGGAGATTTGGCACACATTCTTTGAGGAAAACGTTTGGTTATCATGCCTATCAATCCGGAATTGACATATCTATACTACAGAAATTATTTAATCATTCTGCACCATCTGTAACTCTCGCATATATGGGAATTACTCAGGATGATTTAGATGAGGTATATTTGAATTTGAATTTATGAGATTATATAAGGTACGCATCGATATTTTGAGATTCTATGCGGATTTGCAGGATGTCTCATTGTTCTAAGATTGGCTTCCCATAAACGAATGAATGCTTAACGAGGAAATTTTGCAAAATGTCGGACATACCCCAGCATAAGGTTTTAAAATTCAAACAATGTCGTTAAATAGGAATTTAACGACATTGTTACTTGATATGATTTAGTTTAGCTTAACTTTAACTTCAATTAAGAATTTGTTTTAGTTTTTCTATGGGAAGTCCTGTTATCTTTGAAATAAACTCTAGAGATTGACCTTCTTTGTAAGCATTTCTTGCAACATTTGCAACGCCTTTTTGTATTCCTTCCTCTACACCCTCCTCATAGCCTTCTTCTTTAACTTTATCAATTAAAGTTTCTAACATTTCAAGACCTCCTTCCTCAAAAGGTATATCATCTATTTTTACGTTCTTTTTTCTCAGAAAATGCTTTATAAAATCAAATATTTCTTTTCTAAGCTCAGGGGATTTAATCATTCTGGATAAATGCCTTATCGCTTCTTTAAATTCTTTCTTATCTTTTGATGAGATCAATTTAAAGCAGGCTGCTACTACATTATCCAAGGATATTAACTCATCCTGTTTCTCTTTGCCTTCATTTACGGCAATCTTATAATATTTAAAAGTTGGGATATAATCTGTTATTTTCCAATGCTCTATTATGTCCTGTATATGAATTGGTGCTGTATATTTATTTACGCCAGTATAAAGGACTATCGGAAACACTGGAGGAAATTTGTCTTTTACAAGTTCCTGCCTGATTAAATCATTATAAAAGCTCATAATATAACTTAATGCCCTGAAAGCCATAAACTTATCAACAGTGGTTTGTAGCTCCAGCAAGACATACAAATAAGCTTCTTCACCCTTAATATCAAGCTTTAAGATTAAATCGCTTTCACTCTCCTCGTAATATTTTGATACATAAGAAACATTTAATTTTTGTATTTTATCAAAATCTATCTCGTTAACAAATTCATGATCTACAAAACCTTTTAAAAGGTCTTGTATCATTATAGGATTAGAAAAAAGGTTTTTATAAGATTTGTCATAGAAATTATGTATATCATCACTCATAATCTTATCTTATCATTTATAAAAAATATAATCAATATAGCTATGAGCTTGACCATTTCCAGATTGATATGGAGGGATTCGGGTGGGTATCTGTCTGGAGATGGGCAAGGGTACAGG